>PDWI01001501.1_pt1 | contig 36864 bp, 29 predicted proteins | sample 1430891 | NCBI WGS metagenome assembly PDWI01 (sample SAMN01162508, study PRJNA174530) | Oral metagenome, whole genome shotgun sequencing project. | biome: Marine environment; feature: Marine mammal; material: Swab sample of the gingival sulcus; isolation source: swab sample of gingival sulcus... | reverse complement strand
ATAAATTATCCACAGTATCTGAATGTATTATAAACCACAATATAAAAATTTAAAAAAGAAAGGAGAGTATGATATTTCTCGTTATAAATATCATACAAGACTTTATGAAAATTACCAATAGAGAATTTTATAAAAGCATAAAGCAGATTGCCATCTATGTGGCAATACAAAATACAATAAGTTCTTCACTTATGTTGGTAGACGTCATTATGCTAGGTAGTCTAGGTGGTAGTGTGATAAATGGTCCTGGACTGGCAGGACAGTTTTTCTATGTCTTTAGTTTGGGAATATTTGGATTTGCCAATGGTGGTCAAATATACTTATCTCAATTTTTTGGAGATAAGAACATGGATAATTATCACAAGACCATAGGGGTTATTTTTACAGCTGGATTTGTACTATCTACCCTGTTTTTTATTGCATCATTTTTCTTTTCGGAAGAAATACTATCACTTTACAGTTCAGATGCTTCTGTTATCATTTCAGGGGGAAGGTACCTAAAAATTATTTCAGTAAATGCGCCACTTATCCTCATCACTTCAGTGCTTGCTGCAGCCAGTAGGTCAGTAGGTGATGCAAAGCTTCCTATGATTGTTTCAACGCTTTCCCTATTTTTAAATACCTTTTTAAACTATGGGCTTATATATGGTAACCTCGGCTTTCCTGAGTATGGATACATTGGTGCTGCCTATGCTACAGTCATATCTTGTCTTGTTGGTGCGCTTATCAATGTCTTTGTCATAGTTAGAAGAAAGGATGTTGTGTATGCTAGGCTAAAAGAGTATTTAAATTTTAATTTTCAGTTTTTTAAAAAAATATCTATTTCTTCAAGTCCAGTCATGATGAATGAACTGCTGTGGGCACTTGGCTTTTCGCTCTACTCTATGGCATATTCAACATACAATACCAGTGCCTATACGTCGTATATTGTGTATATGGTGATAAACAACATCATGTATTCAGCAGCCATAGGTTTAGCTATAGCAGATTCTGTAGTTTTGGGCAATATTTTAGGTTCAGGAGATATTGAAAAGGCAAAGGCATACGAGAAAAAATTTACTGTATTTCAAATGCAGATTTCTGTTGTATGTGCTGTTCTACTCGTCATTGCAGCAAACTACATACCAGACTTATTTAATTTTAGTGTAGGAATTCGGGCAGAATCCATAAAGTTACTCTATGTAGGTGCAGTATTTATGCCTATTAAATTCTACACTATGCTTCACATTGTTGGCACCATGAGAGCAGGTGGTGATTTAAGGGCATCAGTCTTAATAGACATACTCACCATGTATTTGATTGGTGTTCCTATGGGATTTATTGCCCTTCACTACTTTGACTATCCGCTTTGGCTTGCTCAAGTTATGATTTCTATGGAAGAAGTTGTAAAGGCGATACTCTGTTTTTATCGAATTAGAAGTGGGAAGTGGGCTAGGAATCTTACAACACAAAAAGAGTTTTTAGACTGATGATAAACTGCATATTTTTCGAAACCCAAGAAGAGAGCAGAAAATCCTAAAGATTTAAAGAACTGGTGCCTGCATCATGTTTTAATAATCTTTAGGATTTTATATTTGAAGCGAAGCGGTCGACGTAACGGAAAAGGTTACTTTTCCGTGGAGGTACTCTCTTCTGGTTCGCGAATATGATGTTAGTATACAGTTTGCAGTAGGCTCGACATATTTTTCAGTCGGCTTTTAATGCTCATTACTTGGTCTTCGAAAACTCCAAACGCTAGTAAAAACAATAGTTGACATTTGGCATTTATTTGAGTATTTCTTTTAGGACTATGATTTTGAATTGATGTTTTTTTAGGTGAATATTAATAAATCAAGAATTATTTTTAATTATACCAAAAGGGCTGTTGCAAATTTTTTTTTCATTGCAACAGCCCTTATTTTAAGTAATACCTTCTATCTAAGATTCCACAGCTTGAAACGCTATACAAATTATCGTAAATACATCTTTCGAAGCCAACCCTCTTGTGTCATTCAGAGGAGCGTAGCGACGTAGGAATCTAGTATTTACGATAATTTGAAGTGTTTCATGGATTCTGAAGACAGATAGAAGGTTTAAAACAGAATTAGTCTTACTTCACCACGTACTCTCTGATGAGATTTATGGTGTTTAGTATGCCGTCATAGTGGGTTCTCTCCATGTGGTGTGAAGCGTGTACTCCTGGTCCAATTAGCCCTGCTTTGAAGTCATTTCCACCTCTAAGTGCAGCAGAAATATCAGAGCCATAGTAAGGGTATATATCAACAGCAAAGTCAATATTGTGTTTCTGTGCTGTTTTTACAAGCCCATCGACTACATCATAGTGGTAAGGTCCAGAGGAGTCCTTTGCACAGATAGATACCTGTTGTTCAGTACATGTAAGGTCTGATCCCATAGAACCCATGTCAATGGCTATGTATTCATCAAGCTGCCAAGGTATTGAGGAAGAGCCGTGTCCAACTTCTTCAAACGTTGAAATCAATAGTTTAAGGTTTGCCCTTAGTTCTAACTTTTCTTCTTTAATTTGCTTTAGTAGGGCTAGTATTGTGATAACGCCAGCTTTGTCATCTAAGTGACGTGATTTGATATAGCCACTTTCTGTCCACTCTGCTCTTGCTTCAAGAGATACATAATCACCTACCATTATACCAAGTTTTTCGACATCTTCTTTTGAGTATACAACTTCATCAATTCGGATTTCCATATTTTCTGGAATTCTCTCTTGTGTGCCAGCATTTTTGTAGACGTGAACAGAAGGCTCTGTATTTAAGATAGTACCTGTATAAGTTTTACCATTTCGAGCGTGAATTTTGACATATTCTCCTTCGATGGCATTGGATACATATCCACCAAGGTGAGTTATTGATAAAAATCCATTTGGCTTAATAGCTCTTACCATGACCCCAAGTGTATCCACGTGGGCAGCAAATCCTATGTTGTAGTTGCTACCATTGTCTACTTCTACAATTAAGTTGCCCTTTGGGCTGATGCTATAGTCATACCCAAGTTCTTTTACATAATTTCCAACTTTTTCGATTATATTTTTTGTATATCCAGTAGGACTAGGTGTCTCTAGTAAATCATATAGCGTCTCTTTTATATACCTTTCCATTTGTTACCCCTTTCAAATATTTTATAGTCAGTTATACCCATTTTACAACAGTTCTAGTAATAATAAAAGTTAAATTAAAATAATATGAATTTTTAATCCTAGTATAATATTATTGGAAAAAAATGCAAGCTGTGATAAAATATTGGTGCGTAATTATAATAAGTGATACATCGGAAGGGGCTTATGTTATTTAATAAAGCTTATCACAAACTTACCTATCAAAAAGATGCTGATGGGAAGTATAGAATACCAGTCAGACTCAAAAAGTATGAAGATATTTACAGTGACTGGGACCCCTCTCCATTTAAGAGGCGGGATATAGAAGAAGATTTTATTGAGTATATTTGGGACTCAGCGCTAGATATACCTTTAAAAGAAGATTTTGTCGTGGTGTTTTTGGTCAATGAAGAGCTTAGGGACAATAAAAAGGAGAGTCAACTATTAAAGGCGCTGAACAATCACTTTAACTACTCACTTAGCAAACTTCAAAGAGTGTATTTTGAGGAAAAGAAAAAATCCCTTCGATATTTAGTGATTGGTATTATTTTTGCTATTGTTGCCTATAGTAATTTTTTTGAAGGTGTAGGGATATGGAATAAAGTCTTTGAAGAGGGAATTATTATAGGTACATGGGTCTTCTTTTGGGAAGCGTTTTATGATTACTTTATAGAATGTCAAAGTACTAGACAAGAATTAAAACTCATTAAGAAATTTTTGAAGACAGAGTATTTATTTCTAAATAAAGAATAGGGGACTATATGATGATAGGAGGGATTTGAAATGAATAAAAATATACTTGCCTTACTACTTGTGATGATGATTTTACTGACTTCTTGTGGTGGGGATAAATCTAAGGAAAATACAGGTGACGAGATTTCTGCTAACCCAGCAATTGATACACCTAAAAATAATAGTGAAGAAGTAGATGCCAATAAAAATTCAGAAGATAACAGTGGTGAAAATACTGAAGATAGCAAAGAAGATGAAAGTGTACAAGAAGTTGTGGAGTATGACAAAGCGCCAATGCTTATGGTAGATGGCGATATGTACATATCTACCAGTAAAATTAGCTATGAACCTCGTTGTGGTAACTGTGATGGGGAGATAACTTCTGTGGTTGATTCTACTATGATACCAACAAAAAATGATGAGTCTAATTTTGGAAAGTTTGCCTATCAGCTATGGGGAAATGATGAAATTCATGTCAGTATAGATGGCAAGTGGCATATATTTAAAAAGATAAATAAGAACAGTAGCTCAGCCGCTGTAGAGAATACGATTTCTTTTGATGAGGTGATGAATAGGTCATCAGTGGTGTTTATAGGTAAGTTAGATAGTTATAATTCAGAGACAAAGATATTGACCGTTCAGAATGTCAATACGCTGGCAGGGTATGTAGAAGAAAAAGGGAACATTAATGTAAACGTCGATATTGATTATGCTGAGGATGATAAGACAATGTTATGCGTAATTTTTGGCGAAAGGGTTTCAATGGGTGACTACCAATACAATCTTTTAGCCTATGCCAAAGTAACAGATTCTGATAATGGAGAAAGTGTACTGGAGTACAGTGATAATGTAAGTTTCCCAGATAATTTGGCGAGTATAAATACGGTAGATAAATTAAAAAATTATCTTAAAAATAGAAAGACTGGTGCTTCAAGTCAAAAAGAACGACCTGTCCAAACTATTCAAATTATTGATTCTGACAATGAGTCAGTAATAATACCAGAGGAAAGCCTCAATGTGATGGTAAAACTTGTTCAGACAGCAGTAGAAGAAAACGTCGAATGTGAAAAGCTAAAGTATCTCTTTACCAACCAGATATTTTATGTTGATGAAAAGAGAAGAGATTATCACTTTCGATTTTTAACGCCTAGTTTGGTAGAGAGTGACAAAGAGTCTATGCTTTTAATTGAGGATGGAAGTATGGATGATAAGTGTATCAAGGTAAGCATTGATTTTTACGAAGAAGTCAAAAAAATAGCTGAAAAGACAGGTGCAAATTTTAAGGTTGATTAATAAAAAAGAGGTGTAGTTACAATGGATAGAGTATTGTAACTACACCTCTTTTTTATGTTTGTTAGGTTGACTAATTGTATAATAGTTCTAGTGGACTTTTACAACTCACGAGTTTATTCATGGTCTCCAACTGTGCATTATCATAGCTATCCCATGTAGCTACTGCTCTTTCTATATCAGTATATGCCTTCCAATATCTAGCCATTTTACAAGCAGTGTTGTTTTTGTCTAAAAACATTTTTACATCTTGAAGCGGGTATCCAAGAAAGACTCCGATTTCGTCAGGACATTCGTTGTTGTAGTTTTCTCTTAGTTGGTGCAGGGCAAATTCGACTGCTTTACAGTTGTTGTATCCCATATTTTTTAAAAAACAATTGCACTCATTTTCGCATAGTATTTTTTTGAGTTTAACCTTGTCGTAAAACAGCACAGATGTGCATTCATCAGTACTCTTTAGTTCTATAAATTCAATATTTATATTATCTCTAATTTCGCCTTTGTATTTATTCCATATTTCTCTTAATTTTATGTCAGGCATATTTCTAAAGTTTAGTAAAGAAGATGGTTTTACGCCCTTAAAGGTAGGAGCTGCATGAAAGAATATCTTGTACATTAGGTATTCAAATTCATCTAAGTTTCTTTCAAATTCCATTTCAATTATAAAAGACTTTTTATCCATAGTTCTCCCCTAGAATATTATTGATAACTCTTGTCAACTGATATAATATCACAATAAGAAATATAATTCAACTAAAAATAAGTATCGTATTAATTGGTGATTTAGATTATTTTTATTGAGTATATTGTAAATTCTTTTGTCTTTAAAGATGTTGAAATTTTGGGAAGTTAAGGGAAGATTAGCAACTGCTTATTGTAGAAATATACTTTTTATTTGCTAATTTATATAAAAAATTTTTTTTCTATACCGATAATGAAAATAGATAAAATATACAATAATAAGTATGGTTTTATTATAAAAATATTAGGGAAAAATATTATTAAAAATACTTGTATAATTTTAGGTGGAGTTGTCGTTAGAAAGAAGGTAATTAGAATGAAGAAAAAATTATTATTGTCACTTGTTGTTCCCATCTTATTGTCTTTTACAATACTCACGTTTTTGGCATTTAGTTTTTCAAGCAAAATCTTGACGTCAAATGGCGAAGATATACTAAAAAATGCTGCTGAGAACAATGCTATTAGTATTTCAAAGATAATAGACAGAGATATTACTAGGATGGAAATTATTGCTGCTCATTTTGGTGGTATTGACTTAGATGATAAAGAATTAATTGAAAACAGTGTAAAGGAGTATAGTAAGTCAATAGAAGGCTTTGAAACGCTGTTTATATGGTATCCAGATAAGACGTTTATTTATCCTTTTGCAGATGTGCCAGCTGATTTTGACTGTACATCTAGACCGTGGTACAAGGAAGCAGTAGAAGCAAAGAAGACTATATTGACAAAGCCATATGTGAGTACAGATAAAATTTCTGTTGTAACTATAACTACTCCTATACTAGTAAATGGAAAAGTGAAAGCTGTTTTAGGTGTTGATATTAAGTTGAATAACATCAATGAATTCAGAGAAAATATAAAGGTTTTTGAAACAGGTAAAGCATTTATACTTCAAAGTGATGGATATTTTCTTTCACATAGTAAATACACTACTGATGACAGTTTTTATGAAATTGAAAATGGTAAATATAGAAAAGTTGGCGATAAGATTTTAAAGGAGAAAAAAGACTTTTTTGAGGATGATGCTGATGCAGAATTATTCTATGCTGCATATCCTGTGCCTGATACTTCTTGGTATATTGTTGTAAAAGTACTAAAACACGAAGTCTTAGAGCAGTCTCATAAGTTACTTATTCAGATGCTTGTGTCTGTAACTGTATTATTGATTATATTGGGTATTATCATTTATGTAATTTCTTCTTTTATTTCAAAGCCATTAGTTAGTCTTTCAGAGTCAGTTGAGCAAATATCGAGTTTTGACCTCTCTACGGAGTTTGATGATAAACTATTGAAAAGAAATGACGAAATAGGTCATCTTGCAGGGTCTATGCACACAATGATTGATAACTTGAGAGATGTAGTCTCAAATATCAATGCCTATGCAGTGAGGACAGCAGATACGTCAGAAGAGCTTACGCTAAAGGCTAGAATTACAAATGAAAATGCAAGTGAGGTTGCTAGTGCAGTATCTTGTATTGCTGAAGGCGCTACAGGTCAGGCGCAAGACACCATGGAAGCTGCTAAAACAATAGAAGAAAATTCAGATGCACTGCTTCAAATGATAGATGTGCTAAATGACCTAGAACTTGCTATTGGAAACATTGATGTCAAGAAAGAGGAAGGCAAAAAGGCGCTGATTACATTGGAAAAACTGACAACTGATAGTAAGGAAGCAGCGGTATTTGTCAATGAAATGATACTTGAAACAAATGAAAGTGCAGAGAGCATTTCAAAGAGTTCAGAAATGATACAGGCGATTGCTGACCAGACAAACCTTCTTGCTCTTAATGCTGCTATTGAGGCAGCTCGTGCAGGAGAAGCTGGCAGAGGTTTTGCGGTAGTGGCAGAGGAGATAAGAAAGCTAGCTGAAGATTCAACTAAGTTTACAGAAGAGATTAGGCAGATTATCGAGTCGCTCAAGGACAAGTCACAAAGTGCTGTTGACAGAATGAGTGCAGTAGGAAAAATTGTAGAAAATCAAAATGAACAGAGTAAGAGCACTAGAAATAAATTTGATGAAATAGAGACTGCTGTTATTGAAGGTAAGTCTATTGTTGGCAAGGTAAATGAAAATTCTAAAGTTATTGACAAGAATAATTCTAAGATTATTGGTGTAATACAAAACTTATCGGCTATTGCTCAGGAAAACGCAGCAACAACAGAAGAGGCAAGTGCCAATGTTGAGTCACAGACTGAGTCAATTAATGACATATCAAATGCAAGTTCTAGTTTAGCAGATATTGCTGCCAATTTACAAAATGAGGTTTCTCACTTTAAATTGTAGTATTTATCGTGATGATGGAATGATATATATTGAAGGAAATGCGCAGGGTTATAAAGCTCTGCGTGTTTTTTTCTTTATCACTTGAAAAAAATGTCCTTTGCCTATATACTATTTTATATTATTGTTTTGAAATTTTGCTAGGAGGATGTATGAAGAGCAAATTTATTTTTGTAACTGGAGGGGTTGTATCTTCGCTTGGTAAGGGTATTACAGCAGCTTCTTTAGGTAAATTATTAAAAGCTAGAGGTTATAAAGTAGCAGTTCAAAAACTTGACCCATATATTAATGTTGACCCTGGAACAATGAGTCCATATCAGCATGGCGAAGTATATGTCACAGAAGATGGTGCTGAAACAGATTTGGATTTGGGTCACTATGAGAGGTTGATTGACATAAACTTAAGCAAGTTATCCAATACTACAACTGGCAAGATTTACAGCTCAGTTATTAGCAAGGAAAGACGTGGCGATTACTTAGGTGCTACAGTACAGGTTATTCCACATATAACGGGTGAGATTAAAGCTAGTGTGCTTGCTCATGCCAAGGAAGAAGATGCTGATGTTGTCATTGTAGAAGTTGGTGGAACAGTGGGCGATATTGAGAGTCTTCCTTTCTTAGAAGCAATTAGACAGCTTAAATATGAGCTTGAGCCAAATGCTGTGATGTATATCCATCTAACTCTTGTTCCGTATTTGGGAAAAGCAGGAGAACTTAAGACAAAACCAACACAGCATAGTGTTAAGCAGCTTAGAGAAATTGGTATACAGCCTGATGTCATTGTCTGTAGGACAGAGAAGACCTTGGGTAGAGAAATCAAGGAAAAAATATCTCTGTTTTGCAATTTGAGACCTGAGAGAATTATAGAAAATAAAGATGCTGATTCCATCTATGAAATTCCACTAATATTGGAGGAGCAACACCTTCCAAAACTTGTCTGCGATATGCTTAATCTTGAGTATAGAGATGCAGATATCAGTGAGTGGAAGAACTTTGTTGAAAAAGAGGCCAATCTCAAAGATGAGGTTAAGATTGCCCTTGTAGGTAAGTATGTTGAATTAAAAGATGCTTATCTCTCAGTTGCTGAGAGTTTGAAACATGCAGCAATACAAAATGATGTCAAACTCAACATTGACTGGGTTAATTCAGAATTTTTGAATGATGAGAATGTGCAAGAAAAGTTATCTACAGCAAATGGTATCTTAATACCAGGCGGTTTTGGTGATAGAGGTGTAGAGGGTAAAATTGCTGCTGCAAAGTACGCTAGGGAAAATAAAGTCCCTACACTTGGCATATGCCTAGGACTTCACGTTATGGCGATGGAATTTTCTAGAAATGTGCTTGGTGAAAAAAGTGCTCATTCTACTGAGTTTATTCCTACCACAACCTTCCCAATTATCCATTTGATGGATGAACAAAAGGGGCTAGAAGATATGGGTGGTACCATGAGACTTGGTGTGTATCCTTGTAAATTAGAAGAGGGTAGTATTGCCAGAGAAGTCTATGGAAAAGAGCTTGTATATGAAAGACATAGACATAGGTATGAGTTTAACAATGCCTATAGAGAGACGTTTATTGAAAATGGTATGATACTATCTGGATTATCGCCAGATGAAAAGTTAGTTGAGATGATAGAGTTAAAGGGTCATCCTTATTACATAGCAGGTCAGTTCCATCCTGAGTTTAAGTCTAGACCATTAAATCCGCACCCATTATTTAGGGAGCTTATTAGACATGCTAAGGAGAACAGATAATGTTACTTAGAGAAAACCAATGTGTGAAAGCATTGGTTTTCAAGTCTTTTATGGACAGGGGTATAACTGCTGCTTTTTCTACTAGAATTGGTGGTGTCAGCGAAGGTCACTACAGTTCTATGAACTTGTCATTTAATCTAGGGGACGATATAGAAAAGGTCAGAAAAAACTTTGATTTATTTGCGACTTCTCTTGGTAGAAGTGCTGAGGACTTTGTCCATTCTAATCAGATTCACGAGGATAATATCATGGAAATTTTCTCGTCGGACAAGGGGATTAATATGGCAGTAGAACCTGATACAGAAGGAGTAGATGGTTATATTTCAAAGTCAAAAGATGTCGTATTGTGTACTCGGTATGCTGACTGTGTGCCTGTGTATTTTTATGATGAACATACTGGATATATTGGCATATGCCATTCTGGTTGGCGTGGTACGCAGAAAAACATTGCAGGGAAGATGCTAGATGAATTTATCAAAAGAGGTTCTAGTCCTGAAAATATAATCATTGGCATAGGGCCATCTATCTGTAAAGACTGCTTTGAAGTGGATAGAGAAGTGGTTGAGCTTTTTGCTGTCTTTCCTTATATATCAGACTATTATACCTATAAGCCTGAAAGAGATAGGTACTATATCGACTTAAGGGGCATTATCAAAAAACAGCTGATGACAAAAGGGGTTTTAGCGTCAAATGTTGAAGTGTCAAATGCCTGTACCTTTGAGAATGGAGAACTGTTTTTTTCTCACAGGAGAGATGGGAAGTGTAGAGGCTCTCAGGTGGGTGTTATATGTATTAATTCGTAGTTATTGTTGTTTGCTCTTATGTGTTAGGAGGGATTATGCAGTACGATGTAAAGAAAACGATTTCTAATTTTTCCAAGGCTCTTACTTATAAGACAGTGAGTCACAGTAAGACAGAAGAGTTTGATTTTTCGGAGTTTTCAGCGTTTATTGACTTTTTAAAGACTACTTATACCAATGTGAACAAGGTGTTTGACTTAGAGATAGTCAATGATTATGGGCTCTTATTTCACTGGAAAAGTGGTTCAAGTGCAAAGCCTATCATGTTTCTAGCTCATTATGATGTTGTTCCCATCAATGAAGGTGCGTGGCGAGTAGACCCGTTTTCAGGCATAGAAGAAGATGGCAAGTTGTGGGGCAGGGGGACGATTGATGATAAAAATTCAGTAATTGCCCTCATGGAAACGTTTGAAAAACTCATTGATGAGGGGTTTAAGCCTAAAAAAGATATATACCTTGCATTTGGCTATGATGAAGAAGTGCTTGGAAATCGGGGTGCAGTAAAAATTGCAGAGCATTTAAAGGGTAAGGGCATCACCTTTGACTGCATCTTGGATGAAGGTGGTATTGTGACGTCTGGAAAGGCAATGGGTATTGATGAAGACATTGCCCTTATTGGCGTTGCTGAGAAGAGCCAGTGTAACTATGAACTGATATTCAAGGGAGAGCAGGGACACTCTTCATCGCCAGGAAAGAATACCGCCATTGCTAAGATGTCGGCATTTGTTGTGGATGTGGAGAATCATCCTAGTGAAATTAGGTTGGTAAAGCCTGTTGAAGATTTGTTTGTCAACCTCTCTGACAAGAAGACAGGTCTTACTAAGATGATTATGAGAAATCCATCTAGGTACTTTGGTCTCATCAAAAAATCTCTTGTCAAGGGAAGGCAGACCAATGCGCTTATCAGAACGACAGTAGCTTTTACTATGGCTAGTTCAGGTACAGCTCCTAATGTACTCCCTGATGAGGCAAAACTTATTGCCAATGTCAGACTTCTTCAAGGAGATACTCCAGAAAAGATAGAGGCCTGGCTTAAGTCCTTTGGTCATGACTTTGAGTTAAAGCCTCTTCACAGAGAACATCCGTCAAAGATTTCTGATATTAAGACAGAAAGCTATCAACTATTAAAAGAGACAATAAGAGAAGTGTTTGGTGATATGATGATAAGTTCTTACCTCATGATAGGTGGCACTGATTCAAGGCATTATTCAGAACTATCTGATAGTATTTACCGATTCATGCCATGTAGGCTCAGTGCTGACGAGTTAAACCTCATGCATGCAGATGATGAGTATATTTCTATAGAGAACTTTATGAGAATGATTGATTTTTACGATAAATTTGTGAAGAAAGTTGCAGGTTAGATATGACTTTTAATGTAAATCATCCAGCGCTCTTTGTCATAGTTGGTATTATCATACTACTTGTCATAGTACAGTCTTTTATATTTCTTGTCAGAGCTTGGAAAAGAGCTTTAGAGCTTGGAATATCAAAAAATATTTTACACAAAGTCGTAAAGGCGTCAGTGGCATTTACAGTAGCACCAGCTATAGCTATCCTTATAGGACTTGTCACCTTGTCCAATTTTTTGGGGTTGCCACTTCCTTGGCTTAGGCTTTCTGTTTTAGGGGCATTAACTTATGAACTCCCTGCTGCAGCATCTGTGGCAAATATACTAGGTATTGATATGAATGCTGCTGTCTCAAGGGCGGATTACTATGTATCAATATCATGGGTTATGACCTTGGGCATACTATCTGGAATAATTATCATCGCCTTTTTTCAAAAGAAAATGCAGAGTGGCATTTCTAAAATGAAAGAGAAAAATGGCAAGTGGACAGAGTATTTGATGGATTCCCTCTTTATTGGTATGATTTCAGCCTTTTTAGGGATGATATTCAGTAGAGTAGGGGAAGGTTTTAGTGGGTGGATACCAGTCTTTGTTGCTGTGTTTTCAGCAATACTCATGATACTACAGGGGCTTTTAATCAAAAAGAAAAATATTAGGTGGCTAGAAAACTATGCTCTTCCATTTAGCATGGTTGGGGCAATGATTTTTGCTGTTGTATTAACTACTATGATGTAGCTGTGTTGTGGGAGGCTATTATGAATAATTATCAAGAAAAAAGTCATAAGATTGGCAGAATTTCGCTTGTTATTGCCATACTTTTGTTTATATCTTATCCTATTGCTGCAAGTATCATATTTCAATCGTATCCAGATGTATCAGTAATTTTAAAAGGGTTGATAGCGATTGTTCCCATTTACTGGACGGTAGGAGCTATTGAGGCATTTACCTTTGGTCCCATGCTTGGCACAGGGGCATACCTAGGCTTTGTCACAGGAAATCTTACAGCAATGAAGGTGCCAGTATCTCTCATGGCTATTGAAATAGCGGATGTAAAGGCTAGTACAGAAGAGGGTGATGTCATTGCTACGATAGCAATTGCTGTGTGTTCAATTGTCACTGTGTTAATCATCTTCGTTGGCATGCTGCTCATCTCTAGCACCAGTGAACTATTGGCGTCGCCTATTCTTGCGCCTGCATTTGGCAATATACTGCCAGCCATGTTTGGTGCACTAGGTGTTGTCTTTGTGTCAAAGAGATTAAAGATAGCGGTATTTCCAATGGTCTCAATGATACTTTTATTTGTATTTTTCCCTTCACTATCAGGAGCAGTAAGTTTACTTGTGCCTATTAGTGCAGGATTGACTGTTTTGGTGGCTAGGGTGATGTATAATAAGGGCATCATTTAGACAGTGATAAACTGTAATGTTTCTAAGTAAGGATGCCCTACTAAAAAACAGGTTTACTGGTGGGCATTCTTGTTTGTCGAAGGCGTGGAGTCTTATTATTTTAATGCAAATGCTACTCTTACGAAGCCAACCTCTTATGTCATTCAGAGAAGCGACGTAAGGAGTGACGTAGGAATCTAAGCATTTGCAAAAAATATAGTCTTTCAAGCTGTGGAGTCTTAATTAATAGCTTGAAATTAGAATAGCTATAAAACGCTTAAACGCCAATGATTATCAGCTGATATTCACTTGGCATTACTTTTTTATAAAATACAAATTAATCTTAGTTTTTTTGGTTGTATATTGTATGTTGCTATGCTATAATTTTTGTGAAGCCTGTACATACAGCGCTGTTATTTTTTTTTATATTATTAAGGAGGCTGATAATATGTCGAATGAAAACTTGAACCCTTTGTTAAGTGCACAAGCAAAGGTAAAAAAAGCATGTGAAACGCTAGAACTTGATCCAGCAGTTTACGAGCTACTAAAAGAACCTGAAAGATTTATTGAAATCAACATCCCTGTAAAAATGGATGATGGAACATTAAAGATGTTCAAAGGTTTTAGATCAGCTCACAACACAGCTGTAGGTCCTTCTAAGGGCGGAATCAGATTCCACCAAGATGTTTCAATTGAAGAAGTTAAAGCTCTTTCAATTTGGATGACTTTCAAGTGTGGAGTAGTTGGTATTCCTTACGGTGGAGGAAAGGGCGGAATCATCGTAAACCCTAAAGAACTATCTCAAAACGAATTAGAGCAACTTTCTAGAGGATTTATCAGAGGTCTTCATAGATATCTAGGCGAAAAAATGGATGTTCCTGCTCCAGACGTAAACACTAATGGACAGATCATGGCTTGGATGGTTGATGAGTATGTTAAGCTAAATGGTGGATTCCAAAATATTGGTGTTCTAACTGGTAAGCCTGTAGAGTGGGGTGGATCTCAAGGAAGAAACGCTGCTACTGGTTATGGTATTTACATTGTTACTAGAGAAGCTGCTAAGAAATTAAACATTGATATTAAAAAAGCTAAAGTTGCAGTTCAAGGTTTTGGTAATGCTGGTAAGTTTACTGTTAAAAACCTATGTGCTCAAGGAACACAACCAGTTGCTATCTGTGAGTGGGACTTCAGATCAAAGAAAACTTTCGCTATCTACAACGAAAAGGGATTTGATTACTATGATCTAGAAGCATACATGAACGAGAATAAATCTCTTCTAGGATACCCAGATGCAAAAGAGATTTCGGTTGATGAATTCTGGTCATTAGATGTTGATATTATCATCCCAGCTGCACTAGAAAACTCTATTGATGAAGAAGTTGCTAAAAAAGTAAAAGCAAAACTAATTTGTGAAGCAGCTAATGGTCCTACTACTCCAGCTGGAGACGCTGTTCTTAAAGAGCGTGGCATAGTTGTTACACCTGACATCCTAACTAACTCAGGTGGCGTTCTTGTTTCTTACTTTGAGTGGGTACAAAACCTACAAGGCTACTACTGGTCAGAAGCTGAAGTAGAAGAAAAGCAAGAAGTTGAAATGCTAAAAGCATTCAATGCTATTTGGGATCTAACTGTTGAGAAGAATGTTACAGTTAGAGAAGCTGCTTACATGATTTCTGTTAAGAAGGTTGCAGAAGTTATGAAGCTAAGAGGCTGGTACTAAGATAGTATTGACGTTAAGCTAATATAAAATACACCCTCATTGTCTTCAGGTTTATCACTTGTAAGTGCAGTGAGGGTGTTTTTTATTTTGAATTAGTATAAACTCTTACTCAGTACATTCTCTGCACCTGTTTCAGTAGGAAAGAAATCAGCACCTATTATATTGCCATAAGTTACTTTATTTTTGCCATACTTCTTATTAATACTGTATATCGTCCTATCTAGCTGTTCTAGTTTTCTGTTTTTTTTCTCGCACTCAAATAAGTTTATTTGGTGATTTACCTTTTCATTTGTGAGCTTAGAGCAAGTTATACCAACGGCTCTAATGTCCGTTTGACCACTGTATTTTTCTTTAAATAGCTGGTATGCCTCATCTCTTATTACTCCAGCAGACTGAGTTGGAAAGTTCAGTGCCTTTTGGAAGCTGACGCTTGACAGATTGGCATCTTTTACCTTGATTTCAACGGTGCCTGCATACATTTCCCCATCTCTAAGCCTACTTGAAATTTTAAGGGCAAGTTTTGAAAAGGCAGATTTTACTTCAGCATCTGTTTTTAAATTTTTCCTCAGAGTAAATCCGTTGCCAAGTGATTTTATAGGGGTGTTTTCCTCACAATTTTGAATTTTTCTGCTGTCTATGCCATTGGCATATTGGTGGAAGTTAATGCCATTTTTGCCTAGTATTTTATGGATTATATTTATATCAGTAGTGGCTAATTCGCCTATTGTAAAAATGTTGTGGTGATAGAGCTTTTGGGAAGATTTTCTGCCTATTCCCGTCATTTCAGATACATCTAGTTTCCAGAGTTTTTCTTTGAAATTTTTGTGGTCAATGATGGTGATGGCATCTGGTTTTTTGTAATTGCTTCCCATTTTTGCAAATATCTTGTTATAGCTTACTCCAATTGAAACAGTCAATCCCAGTTCTGATTTTATTCTATCGCTTATCATTGTAGCTATGTCATAAGCTGTGCCAAAAAGTGCTGTAGAAGCAGTGACATCAAGCCAGCACTCATCAATGCCAAAAGGTTCTACAAAGTCCGTAAAATCATAGTAAATATCTCTAACTAGTCTTGAGTATTTTATGTACATGTCATAGTTTGGTGGGACTACTATTAAATTCTTACATTTCTTTTTAGCTGACCATATGGTTTCACCTGTTTTTACTCCTCTTGCCTTTGCTTCTGTTGACTTTGCAAGGACAATAGAACTTCTGTTCTCTATGCTTCCACCTACTACTAATTCATGTCCCTTAAGTGATGGGTCTAGCATAACCTCTACACTGGCATAAAAATTATTTAAGTCGCTATGAAGTATATCTGGCATAAAATTCCCCTTTCGTTTAAAACAGGAATATATTTTTCCTTATAATGTGATTATATACTTTCTGTTAATGAATGTCAAATAAATTAAATAATCATTGACATATCAGCTCTATTAAAGTAAAATAAAGGTACTTATATGTATCCAATATATGTAGGGAATCGGTTCGCAAAAATTTCGCTTAAATAGCTTATTATATAAAGGGTTTTATCGTTTTTAATATTAAATATCATAATGAAAATGTACTATTTGTTTGGATTTCAGTATGTTTTTTTGAATGAAACGTAAAAATTATGTAGGGGTAATAATATATTTATACAGGCACATATTTAATAAGAGAATATGAAATTTTTGTATGGTCGATTTTAATCGACTTTTTTTAATTAAATAATGTTATAAAATGAAATTTGGAGGAAAAAATGGATGGTATGCACATAATCTATGTGCTTCTCTTATCTGTAGTTTGTCTTGCCATTGGAGGAGCTATTGGCTATTTTTACAGGAAGAAAATAGCTGAATCTCATATAAAGAGCGCAGAAATAAGAGCAGCAGAAATAGTAACAGAAGCAAAGAAGGAAGCCAGTTCTGAGAAGAAGGCTAAGTTATTAGAAGCTAAGGATGAAGTTCACAAACTTAGAAAAGAAGCGGATAAGGAAAATAAAGAGCGAAGAGATGAAATTAAGGAATTAAGTAAGAGAATACTTCAGAGAGAATCGACTCTTGAGAAGAAGATTGCTCAAACAGAGAAAAAAGAGGAAAAATTACAAAAGAGGCAGAGTGACTTAGACAAGAGAGCCAATAAGCTAAAGCAACAGGAAGAAGATTATATCAAGGAATTAGAAAAGGTCTCTTGTATGACTTCAGAAGAGGCAAAACAACTCTTGCTTCAAGATTTAGAGAAGAACTTAGTGCATGAGTCAGCAATGTTTATAAGAGCTCATGAGCAAAAGACAAAAGAAGAAGCTGACAGAATTGCCAGAGACATCATTGCAACAGCAATACAGAGAAACGCTTCTGATACAGTTCAGGAGACAACAGTTTCTGTTGTCGACCTACCTAATGATGAAATGAAGGGTAGAATCATTGGTCGTGAAGGTAGAAATATCAGGGCATTTGAAACACTTACAGGTGTTGATTTAATCATTGACGATACGCCAGAGGCTGTTATCCTATCTTGTTTTGAGCCTGTTAGAAGACAGGTGGCAAAGAGAACCCTAGAAAAGTTAATCCAAGATGGTAGAATTCACCCAACTAGGATAGAGGAAATGTATCAAAAATCTCAAAAAGAGATTGATGCAAAGATAAAAGAGTATGGAGAGAATGCGCTACTAGAAGTTGGTATCCACAACATGCACCCAGAACTTGTGAAACACTTAGGTAGACTTCACTACAGGACAAGTTATGGACAAAATGTTCTAAAGCACTCTATAGAAGTATCTCTTTTTGCCAGCATTATAGCGAGCGAACTTGGTCTTGACCCAAGGGTGGCAAGAAGAGCTGGTTTAGTCCATGATATTGGTAAGTCAATAGATAGAGAATATGAAGGTACTCATGTTGAACTTGGTATGAGTATGCTCAAGAAGTACAAGGAATCAAATGCTGTAATTCATGCCATGAGTACACATCATGGTGACTATGAACCAGAGTCTGTAGAAGCCGTTTTAGTAACTGCAGCAGATGCGCTTTCAGCAGCTAGACCAGGAGCTAGACGTGAAACCTTAAATACTTACATCAAGAGACTAGAGGCGCTTGAAGGTATAGCAAACAGCTATGAAGGTGTAGAGAAAACTTATGCTATCCAAGCTGGTAGAGAGGTAAGGATTATCGTCAGTCCAGATAAAGTAAGTGATGATGAAATGACCTTACTAGCTAGAGAAATCTCTAAGCGTGTCGAGGATGAGATGGAGTATCCAGGAGAGATTAAAGTTCATATCATCAGAGAAACCCGTGCAATCTCTGTAGCACGTTAGATTTTGACTCTATCGTTGTCACTTCTCTTGCTTTTCTTGGTTGCGTATTTCTATATACGCGCCACGTCGTAAAAGCAAGCTCGTATCCTAGATATAGCCTAAAATCTAAAGCGCTACAATGGCAGCATCTTGATAGGGGGGCGAGTATTTTTGTATACATTCTACGTCGTAAAAGTGGACTTGTATCCTAGACACCTCCCAAGATTTAAACGCGCGAAACGCGAGGTGTTTTACATACGCGCCACTCCAGCCGTGTCATTCAGAGGAGAGCCGAAGGCTCGACGTAGGAATCTACGGCTGGAAGATAAAGATTTATATAGGGACATAACTTGGAAATCACTTTAGACATCTAGTAGCATTTCACCCAAAAGCCGTTCACGATATTACTGCGTAATATCTCCACTACGGTTGATTCTTTTGGGTTGAAACGCTACTAAAGATGTCTAGCTAATACTCAAAAAAATCTTGTTAATACTCTAAACAAGCGAATAAACATCCAACTATTTATTTATATACAAGTCAACTGCTTATCGCCATATCGTTCATAGACAGCTCAAAGTTGGATAGGAATTATATGGCGTTGTAACTAATTGTCCATATTTTATGAAGGAGGAAAAATTTGCATTCACAATATCAAAATCCACTGATTACAAGGTACTCTAGTAAAGAGATGAGCCATTTGTTTTCTGATGACAATAAATTTAAACTGTGGAGGAAGTGCTGGATAGCTCTTGCAAAATCAGAGAAAAAACTTGGTCTTGGTATTACTTCAGAGCAGATTAAAGAACTAGAAGCAAATATAGACAATATAGATTATGACCTAGTAAAAGTCATTGAGAAAAAGACAAGACATGATGTAATGAGCCATGTTCATGCGTTTGGTGAGATTGCGCCAAATGCAAAACCCATCATCCACTTAGGTGCAACAAGTGCCTTTGTAGGAGGAAATACAGACCTTATCATTTTTGAGTCTGCTTTAAAACTTGTGAGAACTAGATTAGTATCCCTGATCAAAAATTTATCAGATTTTGCCATGGAACACCGTGATGTCCCAACTCTTGGCTTTACGCATTTCCAGCCAGCTCAACCTACTACAGTTGGGAAGAGAGCTGCCCTATGGTTACAGGATTTGTTATATGATTTAAATGACTTAGAGTATATATTAAGTGACTACAGGATTAGAGGCGCTAAGGGTACTACTGGTACACAGGCAAGCTATTTAGAGCTCTTTGACGGAGATGTTGAAAAAGTACTTGAACTGGATAAACTCGTCTGTGAGGAACTTGGCAGCTATAAGCCAATTCACCTCAGTGGTCAGACTTATACTAGGAAACTGGATTATCGAATTACAAGCGTTCTTAGCTCAATTGCTCAAACAATGCACAAAATGACCAATGACATTAGACTACTTCAACATCTAAAGGAAGTGGAAGAACCTTTTGAATCAGGTCAAATCGGCTCATCAGCTATGGCATACAAGAGAAATCCTATGAGAAGTGAGAGGATAGCTTCACTTAGTAGGTATGTCATAGTTGGTAGTATGAACACTGCATTTACAGAGATTACACAGTGGTTTGAGAGGACACTTGATGACTCTGCTAACAGAAGACTCAGTATTCCAGAGAGCTTTTTAGCAGTAGATGCCATCCTCCTAATTGGCATCAATATTACAAATGGCCTAGTAGTAAATAAAAAAATCATTGAGAAGCATTTACTGGAAGAACTGCCATTTATGATGAGTGAAAATGTCATCATGCACTGCGTGAAAAAGGGTGGTGATAGACAAAACCTCCATGAAAGAATTAGAGTACACTCTATGGAGACAGGAAAAGTTGTCAAAAAAGAAGCTATGCCTAATGACCTCTTAGAGCGAATAGCAGCTGATGAAGAATTTGGCGTGACGATGGAGGAGCTAAGAGAACTATCTGATACAAGTCTCTACATAGGAGTAAGTGCAAAACAGGTAGAGGACTTTGTAAATAATGAAATTAAGCCGATTTTAGATAATTATCAAGAGGATATTGATACGGAGGTCAAGCTTAGTGTTTAAAACGGAGAATGAGCTGGTCAACTATAAAAAGAGAAGTGAATTATTACATCTCATTATTATAATTGAAGTGAATAGAATACTTCAAGATATCAGTATAAAAGAGCTGTGTAAGGATAGTATTTCAGTTAGCCAGTATAAGACCTATCTGACAGGTGATATTCAGCCTACTAGAGATATTGCTATGACGTTACTCAATAAGCTGGGCATACTGTACTTTGAAGATAGGGTCTTCCTCGATAAAACAGAGGAGATGATTATCAGTTTTATAGAAGAACACATGTTCAATGAATTTGATCAGGCTCTTTGGAGATATACAGTGATAGAGGCAAATGAAGAGCAGATACTTTCTTCACCTCTTGTGGTGGAATATCTCATTACAAAACTTGCCTACTATGCAATACACGATAGGGAAGTCTATACAAAGACCAAAAAAATCTTAAAGACGATTAAGCCTCTCATGTCTAGAGACCAAAAGTTTCTCTATAATTTATATCAGGGTATTGATGCCTTTAAAATACGAGGCGATATTGACAAGGCAAAAGAGTACTTTAAGAAGACTAGAGACCATGGTGGACACCCACATGTATACACATGGATAGGAATTTCTGAACTCTTTAAGGGCAGAGTAATTAGAGCAATGAGAATGTTTGAAAAGGCCCAGAGGAGATACATGAATGATGGGAATCTGACTGGTCTAATATTTGCCTCTGAACTTTTTGGCTTGTCATATTATAGAGAAAATGATTACAGTTCAGGGATAGATGTTCTACATTCAGCCTTAAAACATTCAAAGACAATTTCTAGAGACCATCTCATTGTCAATTTTAAAAATCAGATAGCGTGGGGTTATTACAGGCAAAAGGAATATCAAAAGGCATTAGATTTATTGACAAGAGATAGATATAACAATGACTATACAGTCAACTCAAGCGTGACAAAGTTTTTTATAGGCTATGAGCTAGGTGATGCTGATATCCTCTTACAAGTGAGAGAAGAATTAGAAAACAGAAATAAGACACTGCACAGGATGCTATATACTATAGTTTCTGGCGATGATTTTATTGATGAAAATGGAGAAATATCAATAGATGAAGAGGATATCCTCTCGATGATACACATGTCAAAGATGACGCATTTTGAACTGGAAAAGGCATTTAATGACATGCTTATAAACTATTACATGAAGAACAATGAGTATGAAAAATTAGCAAAGCATTTTATGAGTTCTTTAGACGGAAGCATTCAATAAATGAGGGTGATTTAATTGTTAAGTAAGGATGTATTTTTAGTAAAACTTAAACTTGTTTATGGTGAAGATGGATTAGACTATGACAGGATAATGGCTGCTTATGATTTTGGGAAAATGGCGCATGAGGGTCAGGTGAGAAAATCAGGTGAACCATATTTTGTTCACCCTATTGAGGTTGCCCTAATTTTGTCTGAATTAAAGATGGATACAGATACTATAATAAGTGGGCTTCTTCATGATGTCATTGAGGATACAGTGTATACCTTTGACGATATTTCTCAGCGATTTGGAGAACCTGTTGCTAAACTAGTTGATGGCGTTACAAAGCTTGGTAAGGTAAAGTATAGGAATTCTGAGGAGTTTGAAACAGAGAACCTTAGAAAGATGTTTCTTGCCATGGCAGAGGACATTAGGGTTATACTCATTAAATTATCAGATAGGCTCCATAATATTAGGACGCTGATGTTTATGAAGCCTGAAAAACAGGTCAAGATTGCCAGAGAGACTTTAGAAGTTTATGCGCCAATAGCTCATAGACTTGGTATCTTTAAAATTAAGTGGGAGTTAGAAGATACATGTCTTAGCTATATTGAACCACAAAAATACAAGCAAATACTTAACTTAGTTAATCAAAAAAAGATTGAGAGAGAACGTGATATTGAAGTCATTGTCTCTGACCTTAGGAAGGCGCTTGCCAACTACAAACCAGATGCAGAAATATATGGTAGACCAAAAAACTACTACTCTATTTATAGAAAGATGTTTGTTCAAAAGCGAAATTTTGATGAAATATTTGATATTACTGCGGTTAGAATTATTGTAGATACACAGGAAGAGTGTTGGGGAGTACTTGGTATTGTTCACTCTCTTTGGACACCTATACAGGGTAGACTGAAGGATTATATTTCTGTGCCAAAGGCAAATATGTACCGCTCTCTTCATACAACAGTACTTGGCAAGATAGGAAAGCCCTTTGAAGTCCAGATAAGGACAAGGGAAATGCACCAGATGGCTGAGTATGGTATTGCTGCTCACTGGAAGTACAAATCAGGTGGCAAGTCTTCTTTTGACAATGAAAAGATGCTTGATGAAAAATTGGTGTGGTTAAGGCAGATTATAGAAGATGAAGAAAACTATGAGTCGTCAAAGGACTTTGTTGATTCCATGAAGTTTGAGATTGTGTCAAGCAAGGTCTATGTCACAACACCAATGGGCAAAGTAATTGAACTCCCAGCAGGTTCAACACCAGTTGACTTTGCCTATAAAATACACTCTGATGTGGGAAATAGATGTATAGGTGCTAAAGTCGACGGTAGAATTGTTCCTCTTAATTTTATACTTGAAAACGGAAAAATTGTTGAGATAATAACGTCAAAGAATTCTGGTGGTCCTAGTAGAGATTGGCTTACTTTTGTCAAATCCTCTATGGCAAAAAACAAGATTAAAAATTGGTTTAAAAAGCAAAATAGAGAAGACAACATTGAAAAGGGCAGAGAAATGTTGGAGAGAGAAGTTGTCAGAAATGGTTTTAAACCTCTTTTGTTAAATGAAGTAAGTCTACAAAATGAGATAATTACAAAACTCAGCGCAAAGACAATGGATGATGTCTATGCTTCTATCGGCTATGGTGGCATCCTTACAAATCAGGTAATACCCAAAATTAGACGTTATTATAAGAACAAGATGGCAAATGAGTTTATCACAGATGAGCAGGAATTAAAGACAGTTGATAAACGAAGTAGCACGAAAGAAATAAAGAGCGAAAAGGGAATTATCGTTGATGGAATAGGTGGCACTTATGTCAAACTTGCAAAGTGTTGTTCGCCAGTCAAAGGTGATGATATCATTGGCTTTATCACAAGAGGTAAGGGCGTTACAGTACATCAGCCTGATTGTCCAAACTTAGATAAGAGTGAGGAAGCCAGAAGGAGATATATTCCTGTCAGGTGGTCAGATGATGAGAAAGTCTCCTACGTCAGTGAGATACAGATTACTGCCTATGACCAAAAGGGACTATTAACTCAAATATCGCTTATGATGTCTGAAGCAAACATTGGCATCAATGGTGTTAATGCAAGAAAGACATCAGAGGGCATTGCCATAATAAGGCTTGGCATTGAAATTGACAATAAGGAGCAGCTTGATAGTGTAATAAGAAAGTTTAGAGCTATGGAAGGTGTAATAGATGTTAGAAGGACGCTTCAGTAAGCTGTGGAGGTAAATTTGAAATATAAAAGAATAAAGGTAGGTCCTCTTGCTAGTAATTCCTATGTTGTGTACAGTGAGACAACAAAGTCAGCGGTAGTCGTTGACATAGGTGGAGAACCATCAAATGTCATTAAGTTTTTGAAGGATAATGACCTGAGTTTGAAGTACATCATCTTAACACACAGCCATTTTGACCATATTTTAGGGGCTGAGCAGTTGAAGGAGTTTTCAGGTGCTAAAATTGTAGCTCATGAGAATGCTCCAGAATTTTTGATTGACCCAGAAAAAAATTTATCGAATATTCCATACTGCAAAGATTTGAGTATAGAAGCAGATATTTTAGTAGGTGATGGAGAAGAAATGAGCATAGATGACATAGAGATGCAGTTTATGCATACACCTGGACATACGCCATGCTCTATGATAGTTTTTATTGATGATTTGTTATTCACGGGGGATACCCTTTTTAAGGGGTCTATGGGTAGGTGTGACCTTGTGGGTGGCAGTCTAAAGACCATGTACAAGTCGCTTTATAGAATTTCCAAGATAGATGGTGAATACACTGTATTACCAGGGCATGAAGGAGAGTCAACACTTAGTTACGAGAAAGAACACAATCAGTATCTCAGAATGGGGACACGATAGTATCTTATTTTCTAGGATATTAGTATTAACAATGTTAATTAGGGGTTTCAAGAAAAAAATGCACTTAAGATTCCACATCTTGAAACACTATACAAATCACATAAATATTGTCCCTCAGAGACGAAGGCTTGGAGTCTTAATATTTTTGAATGACTTTTAGTGTTTCATAGACTCTGAATGACAAGTACATTTTTAGAATCGTAGGAATCTATGAGTTTCTAATATGTAGAAAGTATTAATTTGATGATTTAATAAATAAATTGAATGAGAAAAGAGGAGTTATATGGATGTATCAAACAAGAGACAAGTAGTGTTATTTACGCAAGATGATATAGCAAAAAAAGTGTCAGAACTAGGTGGAATTATCAAATCAGATTATGAGGGCAAAAACCTTTTAATTGTCTCTCTTTTAAAGGGAAGTTTCATCTTTGCTTCTGATTTAGTTCGGTGTATTGATATGCCACTAGCAGTAGAATTTATGACAACTTCTAGTTATGGGCATGGTTTTGAAACGACAAATGTCGTAACTATTGTAAAAGATGTAGACAAGGATTTATCAGAATACGACGTCCTCATAGTAGATGACATCATAGACTCTGGGATTACGATGGAGTATGTCGTAAATCACTTAAACGAAAAAGGTGCTAAGAGTATTAAGACCTGTGCATTTTTGGATAAACCCTCTAGGCGAAAAAATAACATGACAGTTGATTACAATGGTTATGTTGTTGATGATGTATTTATAGTAGGCTATGGACTAAACTATGGTGACCACTATAGAAATGTTCCTTATATTTTTGCTTTTGAAGATTAGTAAGAGGATATAAAATGGATAAATCATATTATAAAAAAGTTGAAACTGCAAAATTTCATATCAATAAAGATAACTTAGATATGAATAAAGAGTTTGATAAACTTCGCGTATATGCAGAAGGTCAACGCCCTGATTGGTATGGCGAAGATTCTCTGATAGAAAATTTTGAGAGAGATATGGCTACATTCTTTTATAAAGAAGCTGGCGCTTTCTTTATCAGTGGAACAATGGCGCAACAGTCAATGATGAGAGTTTATGCAGATAAAACTCATATCAAAAAAGTTGCCTATCATCCAACTTGCCATATGGAACTTCATGAAATGGATGCATTAAAAGAGCTTCATGGGATACACTCTGTATACCTTGGTAATAGAAAGTCACTCTTTACTTTAGATGATTTAAAACTACTTACCGATGTTTCATGTGTGGTCTTTGAACTACCTCAGAGGGAAATTGGTGGTCAGGCTCCTAGTTTAGAAGAGTTAAAAGAGATGATTTTTTATCTAAAGCAAAGGGGCATCAAGGTTCACTTAGATGGTGCTAGGATACTTGAAGTGCTACCATTTTACAATTACAGAACAAAAGAATTATTTACCCTTTTTGATTCAATATATATGTCATTCTATAAAGGGCTTTCAGGGATTGCTGGTGCCATCCTTGTGGGTTCAGCTGAAGATGTTGAAGCGGCAAAAATATGGAGAAAGAGATATGGTGGCACACTCATTCATATGTATCCTTATATTCTCTCTGCAAAGCAGGCATTTATAGAAAACAAGGACAAAATGGGTGACTACTGGAAATTTAGTCTTGAGTATGCGAAAATACTAAGTACAGTTAAGGGCTTGACCATTGAGCCAAAGACACCAATTTGCAATATGTTTCATGTGCATATTGATATGGATGAGACAAGTGTACATAGAGCGTTGACAAAGGTCATAGAGTCTTATGATATATCGTTATTTAACAAGACAATGGTGGGGCAAAATGATGGCACAACATTTACAGAGGTTGTGATAAAAGATGATTATAGGCATGTGCCAAAGTTAAAGCTAGAATATGCTGTAAAGCTATTTAATGCAGAGTTAGAAAAGATGAGAAAAAACAGATGATGGAAATAAAGTTTAGCGAAATAATTGACAATAAAAAAATTGTAGAAGCTCTTAATGACATGGGTTATATGACTCCTACTACAGTTCAGAATAAAGTTCTACCTTTGGCATTAGAGGGAAAAGATATTATCGTAAATTCCAAAACTGGCAGTGGAAAGACAGCAGCATTTGGCATACCAATTGCTAGCTCTTTAAAAGATGGTGAGCGTGATGTCAAGGCGCTTATACTAGCTCCTACAAGAGAGCTTGCCCTGCAAGTTGACAAGGAGATTGCAGATATTTGTAAGTATATGGACTACAGTTCTACTTGTGTCTATGGTCAACACAATATGAGTACAGAAATCAATATACTGTACAAAGGTGTTGGGGTTGTCTGTGGCACTCCTGGTAGAGTGTTAGACCATCTTAGAACAGGGACTATGGATTTAAGTAAGCTAGAGTACCTTGTCCTAGATGAAGCAGATAGAATGCTTGATATGGGTTTTATTGAACAAATACAAAATATATTGGAGTTTGTTCCAGCTAATAGGCAGACTATGATGTTTTCTGCTACCATACCATTTGACTTAGAAAATGTTTGTTTACGATATATGAAAGACCCTGTGACAATAAAAATTGAAAGTGAGACCATGACAGTTGACGAGATAAGGCAGAAGTATTACAAGGTGGAGCCAAGAGAAAAGATGAAGGCGATTAAGAGACTTTTATCGGAGTATAAGCCTGAAAGTGTCATTATCTTTTGCAACACAAGGTGGCAAGTAGATAGAGTTTCTGAATACCTTACAAAAGGTGGTCTAAAGGCTAGGGGCATCCATGGTGGCATATCTCAGAGTGGTAGAATTAAGAGTATGAATAACTTTAAAAATGGTAAGTTTAACATCCTCGTTGCCACTGATGTAGCAGCTAGGGGCATTCATGTAGACGATTTAGAAATGGTCATTAACTTTGATATACCAGATGACTATGATAGTTATGTACACCGAATAGGAAGGACTGGTAGAGCTGGTAAAGATGGAATTGCAATAAGTCTTGTAACTTCAGAAAAACAGTATGCCTTATATGAGATTGAAGAACACATTGGTGTGATGATAGAAGAAGGTGTTTTTGATAAAAAGCCTGCAGACAAATCTGCTCAGAAAAACACTAAGTTAAAGGCAAAACCACAGTCAAAGGCAAAACCACAGTCAAAGGCAAAACCACAGTCAAAGACAAAACCACAGTCAAAGACAAAATCACAGCAAAAGTCTCCTGCTAGCTCAAATAAAAACTCTAATAAAAAAGGAAAGCATAGCAACTTTGATAAGAAGCAAAAGAGGACTTATAAGAAGAAGACTGATTCTCGGGGAAATAATACAGAGGTTGTATTTAAGTTTAACAATGAAACGTATGAGAGTGATTTGAATTCAGTAGTCCCAAATGCTAGTAGCACAGAAAATGCAATAGAGAATAAAAAAATAGATCAAAAAGATAAGAAGACTAAGAAAGGTTTTTTTGCAAGGCTTTTTGGAAGATAGTGCATAAAGCACCAGCTAGTAATGTTGTATATACTAGCTGGTGCTTTATTACGTTACTTTATCAGTATGAGCATCATTTTCATATTGTTTATAGCGTGGACAGAGTGTGGTCTGTTTCTTGGCATGATGATACTCTCTCTCTCCTTTAGATTGTAGTCGGTTTCTTCTATTTTTATGAGTGCTTCGCCATCAAGTATTGTGACAAATGCGTCTCCTGAAGCGGAGTGTGTCATTAGTCCCTCTTTTCTGTATATTGCCATTAAAGTGATGCTTAGCTCTTTGTTCTGTACTATACTTAGGCTAGCCACTTTACCTTCTTTATATTTTACAAGGTTTTGTAGTTCAAATACTGTTGATGTATCAATGTACCTAAGTGGACTTTGTCCAATATCTTTTCCAAGTGTAATGTCTTTCATCTTATTCTCCTTTTTCTTTTAGCGTAATCTGTATCATTTTAAAGGGATTTACAGCTTCTATCTCATGAAGTGTGTTTTCCTCAATTTTTAATACATCGCCATGTTCAAGTTTATGTTCCTTATTGTCTTGTCGTATTATGACAGAGCCACTGATAATATAGTAAAGAGTTTCACCAGTGTAGCTTTCTTCATTTATCTGTTCTAAATCAGCAAATGAAAAGATAGATATATTGATTTCGTCACTATCTAGTAGGGAAGAACTCACTACTTGATTGGCTTCAATATCTATTAGTTTTTCAAGTTTTATTGCATGACAGGGGAGGTTTTTAAATTTCATATGTAGTCCTTTCTGTGTTTGTTATATTTCTTGTGTTATTTATTATAATTAGCAGTTTGATAGGTATACTATCTGGGAATTAATAAATATAGTATACTGTAATTGAGAAGAATATTCGGTTGTAATTGCAACAAATAATAAAGTGGAGAAAAAATAAATGAATGAGTTTGATTATATTGACATTATAAAAAAGAGCAATATCTTTAGGGATATTGATGAAAATAGTCTTGATAAACTGCTTAAGTATTTAGAAGCAAAAATTAAAAAATATGAGAAAGGTGAAATAATCAATTCTTTTTGGAAGCCTTTACGTGATACAGGACTTGTTTTAAAAGGGAGTGTTGTTATCAAATTGCTCTCTGATTCTGGAGAAGAGCACAGAGTGGTGCGTATTAGTGAGGGCAGGATATTTGGTTTGTCTTTTGCACTAAGTCCTGATGACAGTGGAGAGACAATAGAAGTTGTTTCAAATTCTGAATTAGTGGTGCTCTATATCAATGTGATGAGGATTTTTGAAAACGCTGAAACACCTTCTATTGAACTTCAGACCTTTAGCGCGAACTTGATTAGAGAGTTAGCTGATAAAAATGTAAAGTTAAATAAAAAAGTTGAAATTCTATCAAAGCACAAAATTAGAGATCGAGTAAAAGTGTTTTTGATGAGTATGTCTAAGGGAAATAAAGCATTTAGTATTCCAATGAATAGAGAGAAAATGGCGTCTTATTTAGGTGTTGAGAGAAGCGCCCTTTCGAGAGAATTATCTCATATGAAGAAGGAAGGCTTGATTGACTATAGAGGGAGTGCGTTTACTCTATATTTTGAATAAGATATTTATACTAATATCAGTTAAAACTGCACATTGTCATTCAGAGTTTATGAAACACTAGAAATTATTACAAGCTTTAAGACTCCACGCCTTCGGCTCTGACAAAGTTTGTTAATTTCTATAGTGTTTCAAAGCGTGGAATCTTAATGTGCAGTTTAATTAAAGATTAGTATTAGATTAAATTTTTGTTTTATTGTTTCTATTCTTCTTGTATAGTAGTAGATATACATCTATAGTAGAAGTATCTGGTTTGTAATATTTTGATATGTGGAGGTTTTGATGTTTAATGTTAAAAAAAAGGTTTCTTTTCTCTTATTCTCTATGATTTTGTTGGCGTTTTTTCCAATTTGCGTAAGTGCTGATACAATAGAATATAAGACAGTTATTGAACCAAACTATGACTATGCTAGGGGCTTTAGTGATGGTCTTGCAGCAGTCAAAAAAGATGGTAAGTTTGGCTATATCAATGAGAATAATGAAGAGATTATCCCTTTTCAGTACGATGCTGCATGGAGTTTTTCTGAGGGAAAAGCTGTAGTGGGAACGCTCGTAGATTCTGGCGAAGTTTCTGCTTTTGATTCAAGGTATAATGAAGCAAAACTGAAACTTGGCGTAATCAATAGAGCTGGTGATTATAAGCCTCTGATAAAACATGTATATTCACCAGATTACTATGAAATACTGGCTAGCGTTGAGTATGAGATTCCTTTGAAGAAGGCGGGCTTCTTTCATGTAGTTTACGATAAAAGCAGTAATAGCTTTAAGTATATGAGACAGGGCTTTAAAGACTCTGTTGATATAGAGGTAGTATCAGAGAGTAAAAAAGTTGATATGATAGATACAAACAGAGTAGGTACATACTATAATGGCTTTGTTTTGGTTGAAGAAAATCCTAATGATGTACTGACATATCCGCATTACTTTGATGCGAGTGGCATGGAGTACAGTATTGTATCAGAGCTAGAAGGCTCGCTTTACGATATTTATAAAGACTATGTTATATCAACGTATTCTCCAGAAATGGCAGCAAAAATACGTAGAGGAGAAATGAATGTACCTATTCCAGAAATGCTTGGTATTGATAATTCAGGATACTATCCTACAGATAATTTGTTTCCGATTGTTTCTGAAAGAGCATATTTTAGGGATGTAAATTCAAAGGCTGTATTAAACAATGCATTTTACCTAGATGCTAAACCATTTAATCAGGGTTTGGCGCTTGTTTCTAAGAGGTATAATAATGAGCATAAAAGATATGAGTGGTCATTTATAGACAAGGCAGGTAGAAGTCCAATCAATGGTGTTTTTTCAGATGTAGCTGTCTATGATTATGATGTTGAGCCAGTTGTTTTTAATGATGGTGGTCTTGCCTCCCTTTCCAATATGTCTGGATTATGGGGTGCCATTGACAAGACTGGTAGAGTGGTAATCCCATTTCAATATAGAAGTCTAGGTGCTTTTAAAGAAGGTTTGGCACCATTTGCAAGTGGTGGAAAATACGGTTACATTGATACACGCAACAACGTTGTTATTCCACCTATATACAATGAAGCTACAGTTTTTAGAAATGGATTGGCACTGGTATCCAATGACTTTAGCACATTCATCATCAATAAAAAGGGAGAGCATTTAGAGGTACCTATTAATTTAAAATTTGATGAACTGTTACTTGATAATAATCTAAATGGGCTTTCTCGACTCATGGTTATAGAGGAGCTTGGAAAGTATGGATTTGTTCAGATGTCGCATGCTTCTACAGCGCCAGAATTAGGTGAAATGAGTTCATGGGCATATGACGAAGTGAAAAAAGCTGTAGAAAAAGACCTTGTGCCAGTGCCACTTCAAAATATGTACAAGACCAATACTACGAGAAAAGACTTTGCGTATTTAGTAGTAAGGACAATTGAAAAAGTAAAAGGTAAAAGCATTGTAGAGGTTTATAGAGAAGCTACTGGTAAAAATCTTTATGATGATGTCGCTAAGGAGCGGTTTATAGACACTACAGATGAACAGGTAATAGCTGCAAAAAAACTTGGCATCATAAATGGAATAGGCGAAAACTATTTTGCGCCATATAACAGTATTACTAGAGAACAAGCCGCTGCATTACTAAAGAGGACAGCAAATTATCTTGGAAAGACATCAGTGAATAATGCCCTTACATATAGGGATAGTGCAAAAATAGCAAACTATGCCAAAGATTCTGTTTCATTTGTCTCAGCGTTAAATATTATGAATGGTGTGGGAAACAACACCTTTGACCCAAAGAGAACGTATACTAGACAGCAGGCATTTATGACGATATATAGATTATATAATGCCATAAATTAGTCCTAGCGTTAGTAATACTAATTCTAGTTAAGACTTGAACATTAAGATTCCACACCTTGAAACACTATACAATACAACAAGCTTTGTCACTCAGAGCCGAAGGCGTGGAGTCTTAAAGCTTGTAATGTGTTGTAGTGTTTCATAGGTTCTGAATGACAATGTTCAGTTCTAAATGATATTAGTAAAAAAACAAGAGTATCGGCATAAATAAAGGATTTTTTAGAAAAAAAATAGGTACATACCCATTATAAAAAAAGTCAAACAAAACTTCATTTTTTGTTTGACTTTTTAATTGGCTCTTTATATAATATAACACAAGATGTAGTGGAAAATATAAAAATAGCATACTATATATTGATAACTGCTGTATATAAGTATTTAGAATATAAAGGAGGATTTATGCAAGTAAGAAAGAGAGATGGTAGAGTTGTAGGCTATGAAAAAGATAAGATTATCATAGCAATTGAAAAGGCGATGAATTCTCCACAGGGAAAATTTGTTCCTATGCAGGCACTAAAAGTAGCAAACCAAATTACAGAATCATTCAAAAATTCATGGAAAGATGTCATTTCTATATATAAGATAGAAGATGATGTGTATTATGCGCTAATTGAGAATGACAATGCTCAAACTGCTAAGGCGTATGAGAGTTATAAATCAGTTCAAGCATACAAGAGGAAAGTCAATACAACAGATACCGATATTCTAAGTCTTATAGAGCAGTCAAACAGTGAACTCATGGATGAAAATTCAAACAAAAATGCCACTATAGTATCTACTCAGAGAGATTTAATAGCTGGTGAAGTATCAAAGGACATTTCTAAGCGTATGCTCATGCCCTATGATGTATTAGAGGCTCATGAGAGTGGTGCTATTCACATGCATGATTTAGATTATTTGATTCAGCCTATGTTTAACTGCTGTTTGATAAATTTGGAAGATATGCTTGAAAATGGCACTGTTATAAATGGCAAAAAAATTGATACACCAAAGTCATTCCAAGTTGCTTGTACAGTTAGTACGCAGATTATAGCTCAGGTAGCCAGTGCACAGTATGGTGGTCAGTCAATTAATGGTGTGGACAGGATACTAGCACCATATGTGAGAAAGTCTTTTGAAAAGTATAAGGCACAAGTTATTGAAGAACAAGTGGAAATCTACAATATAGAGCCAGATATGGAAAAAGTAGAGGAAATTGCTTGGAGAAGGACAAGAAAAGAAGTAAAAGACGGTGTTCAGACAATACAGTATCAGATAAATACGCTGATGACGACAAATGGACAATCCCCTTTTGTCACGCTATTTATGCATTTTGACCCTAATTATGAATATGCGAAAGAAGCAGCAATGATTGATGAAGAGATCTTGAGTCAGAGAATTAAAGGGATTAAAAATGAACTTGGTATTTATGTAACACCTGCCTTTCCAAAGCTGATATATGTACTAGATGAGCATAATGTAACAGAAGACTCTGAGTATTGGTACCTCACAGAACTAGCGGCTGAATGTACTGCTAAGAGAATGTATCCTGATTATATTTCAGCAAAGAAAATGAGGTCAATGTATGAAGGTAATGTCTTTGCACCAATGGGTTGTAGAGCATTTCTAAATGTTCACAGAGATGAGTCTGGCGAGTTTAAATTTGATGGAAGATTTAACCAAGGTGTTGTTACAATCAACCTTCCACAGATAGGTATTCTTGCACAAGGTGACGAAGAATTGTTCTTTACCATCTTAGACAAGAGATTAGAACTTCTCAAGAAGGCTCTCATGGTAAGACACAACAGGCTTAAAGGCATTACCAGTGATGTATCACCAGTTCACTGGCAGTTTGGTGCACTAGCAAGGCTAAAACCAGGGGAAAAGATTGATAAGTTTTTATATGGTGGTTATTCAACGCTTACGATTGGTTATATAGGTATTTATGAAGCGTCAATGCTGGTAAAGGGCATGTCTCATACGACAGAAGAAGGCAAGAAATTTGCCCTCAAGATTATGGATGTTCTAAATCAGAAAAAGAATGATTGGACTGAAGATACAGGTGTTCAGTTTGCTGTATATGGTACACCAGCAGAGAGTTTGACTCATCGATTTGCTTCAATAGATAAGCAGCGATTTGGTGATATTGAAAATGTCACAGACAAGGGTTACTACACAAATAGTTACCATGTTGATGTCAGAGAGAACATTGATGTGTTTTCTAAGTTTGCCTTTGAACAACAGTTTCAAGAAAAATCAACTGGTGGCATGATATCTTATGTAGAGGTTCCAAATATGATAAAAAATACAGATGCTATTCTCTCTATTATTCAGTACATTTATGACCACGTTATGTATGGGGAGTTTAACACAAAACTAGACTTTTGCCATAAGTGTGGATATGATGGAGAGATGTTAATTGACGAGACTAATTCTACATGGCAGTGTCCAAATTGCAAAAATGATGATAAGACAAAGTTAACAGTTATCAGAAGAACTTGTGGTTATTTGGGAGAAAATTTTTGGAACGCAGGAAGGACAAAGGAGATAAATTCTAGGGTAATGCACATTTAACTAGGATCATTATGATGAATTATGCACAACTAAGGGCTATGGATGTAGCCAATGGGGAAGGAATAAGGGTCTCACTTTTTGCTTCAGGTTGTACACATAATTGTAAGGGCTGTTTTAACAAGGAGTATCAAGACTTTACCTATGGCAATGAGATGACTTTTGAGGTAATAGAGGAGATATTAGCTCTTGTTAAAAAACGTCAATACAGAGGGCTCACTTTATTAGGAGGTGAGCCTTTTCAAAATCTGGAGCTTGTAGACTACTTAAAGCCAATTAGAGAATATATGGATAAATATAATGCTGAAAATCCAAAGAAAAAAAAGGATATTTGGGTATACTCTGGCTATACTTTTGAGCAGATACTATCTGATGAGAAAAAAGTGAAATTATTAGAACTTACTGATGTATTGATTGATGGTTTATTTGTTGAAAATCTATTGAATTTAAAACTGAAGTTTAGAGGAAGTTCAAATCAGAGAGTTTTGGATGTTAATAAATCCTTATCAGAAGGAAGTCCAGTATACTATTATGGCACAGCAGATATTTAATGGAGATGAGTTTTAAGACAAATGAAAGAGGAGTTATTGCAATAAAATTTATTGTAACAACTCCTCTTTCTATGCAAATGCTTTTTCTTACAAAGTGTACTTTAAATGTCATTTTCGAAACCCAAGAAGAGAGCAGCAAATAACTTTTAATTCATGAAATGAGCTTGCTCATATTTATGATATTATAAGTTATTTGCTATTTGAAGCGAAGCGGTCGAACCTTCGAACAATTTTTGTTCGTGGGGCATGACTCTCTTCTTGCTTCTATCACGACGTAGGAATCTAAGCGTTTGCAAAGAATTAAGGAGTTACACCTATGTTACCCACGCTAGATACCGACGTCACTCCTATTGTCGTTCCTCTGTATGACAGCGTGGGGATGAGCGGAATTACAATAGTCTTTAGCTACTGTAACAACTCCTTTTTTTCTATTTGCGCACTTTTTTTACGCAGTCTACACACTGCATTGATTTCCTCTCCAATGATTAGGATGAGTACTGCAAAAAATAGCCAAATCAGTAACATGACAATCGAAGTAAGGGAACCATAGACTATGGAATACTTGGTAAAATTTGCCACAATATATCCGAATAGCTGTGATAATAAGGTTAGTGTAGGTGCTGCAAAGAGAGCACCTGGCAATATTTCCTTGATTTTCGCCCTTCGATACGGTAAGAAGTAATACATAAGACCAACCACAAAGAGCAGGATTGAAAAGTTCAGTGCAAAGGATAGTAGTTTGAATACAGCATCACTGATAATTTTTACCTGAAGGAGGCTAGATATTTTATTTACTATGGTAAGCCCAAGGGCAGATACAAAGAGGAGTATGGTGAACATAATGACGATAAGGATGACAAAGACAATTGCCATGGACTTGGTCTTTATCCAGCTTCTCTTATCAACCTCTTCTTCTGCTATGTTAAATGCCTTCCTTAGAGCTGTTATAGAACTTGAACTCATTAAAATTGTAGTGATTAGAAGAGGTGAAAATAGAGAAGATGACATTTCTTTGGAGTAAGATAGGTAACCTTTTACAAGTTCTGAAGTGCCTTCAGGAAGCATTTTTAATAGGTTATTTATATCTTGAATATACTCTATCCCAATTGCTGTTATAAACATAAGTATCAGTATCAGAAATGGGAAAAAACCAAGAAGTAAGTAATAGGCTCCTTGAGCTGCATAGGAAACGACATCATGTTTTGAAAGTCTTTTTAGTAGTGTAGATAGAAATTTTATCATTGTAAACACCCTCCAGTTAAAAAAGTATAGCATACTACTGGCTTTTAATCAAGAATACCAACAGTAGACAACAGACTAGAGTTTATAAAATACAATTATATTTTTTTACAAAAAAAACGTTAACAAAATAAAGAATGTGCCGATATAAGAAGTGAAGGTAATTATAAGTGTTAACTTATAGGGATTAGCAATGGATAGCTACCCATTACCAAAAATGGATGATTTGGAAATGGATTTCAAATCAAAAGTGTATATTCAAGGAGGAATATAATGAGAATTAATCACAATGTCATGGCGATGAACGCACACAGACAACTTTCTGTAAATGGTGCAAATCAATCAAAATCAATCGAAAAACTATCATCAGGATTTAGAATTAACCGTGCTGGCGATGATGCTGCAGGTCTAGCGATTTCTGAAAAGATGAGGGGACAGATCAGAGGTCTAAGTCAGGCTTCTAGAAACGCACAAGACGACATTAGTCTTATTCAGACTACTGAGGGTGCTCTAAATGAAACTCATGACATCATTCAGAGAATGAGAGAGATAGCTGTACAGGCATCAAACGAC
>PDWI01001500.1_pt1 | contig 36866 bp, 21 predicted proteins | sample 1430891 | NCBI WGS metagenome assembly PDWI01 (sample SAMN01162508, study PRJNA174530) | Oral metagenome, whole genome shotgun sequencing project. | biome: Marine environment; feature: Marine mammal; material: Swab sample of the gingival sulcus; isolation source: swab sample of gingival sulcus... | reverse complement strand
ATAAAACATATTACCATACTGCGTACCTGTAACCTCTTGCAGTATTATTGCCATTTTTTCCTCGTCAATTACATTTTTTGTAGCCTCCATATACGATTTACTACTGCGATAAAACACCGATGCATAAACACATTTTATCGACTTACACAGCATATCTAACATTAGTTTTTTATCCTCCGAGTAAGGTATCATATAAGTTGAATAAATTCCAGCAAATGGCTGATAATGACTATCTTCCAACATACTTGACGAACGCACAGCTAAAGGCTTACTTGCTTTTTTCAGCAAACGCCTTAATTGTTTTCTTACCCTATGCGGAAGTTCAGCATCAATAAAATTCTGCAAAATAATCTCATCATCTAAATCGCTTAACGCGGTTTCATACAGATTATTTTTTTGCATAAACTCATCAAAAATATCGGTACACAACACAATGGTTCGCGGAATTGAAATTACTATATTGTCGTATTTATGAAACGCGTTGTGTTTTTTTATCATACTATCGGCAAACGCCAACCCCCTTGCTTTTCCTCCGATAGAACCTTGCCCGATACGTGAAAATATGGCGTATTCGTCCAAATCTCTATCTTCAAAATTTGAGATAATTCCTCGTCCTCGGTTTATTCGGTAAAGCGAAATTTCATTTAAAATATATTGGCGAATTTCCTCAGCCGACTGAAAATCGGATTTACTTGCCTGCCTCAATACATTTGACAATGAAAACAAATACCTTGCTTTCAACCACTTAGATAAATGATGACGTTTAACGTGATACATCAAACTATCCTCGGTTACTTCCTTAATTTTTTCTTGCAACGATATTAAATTATGAGCCCTTGCTATTTCGGCGTTTGTTTCAGGGTCGATAAATATAAAATCGCCAAAAGCGAAATTATTTTTTACAAACTGCGTTAATTCTTTCGACAGTTTTTTTGAATTTTTATCGATAAAATCAACATTAAGTTTTTGTGCTTTTGACTTATTCTCAATCTCGGTACTTTGCAGTAAAAAAGGCAAGTACGGATTATCTTTGCGTATATAGTCAAATAATTTTAGCCCTGCTTCAGCATCTTTTTCGCCCTCTTTCTTATACCTCACATCGGATATTATACCAAGCATATTTTTGCTATATCGCTCGTAAATTTCCACTGCCTCCTCGTAGGTTCTGGCAAGCAACACTTTAGGGCGACTTCGTTTGCGTAACATCTGCATTTGTGTATTATGACCCTCTTGCATCGCATTTAAACTTTGCTCAAACAGCACTTTGTACAAATTTGGCAGATAACTTGAATAAAACCGAATGGAGTCCTCAACCAACAAAACTACTTGCACCCCAACATTATTTACGTCCTCCTCAACGTTCATTTCGTCCTCCATCAGCTTGACTATGGCAAGTAGCAATTCAGCATCGCCCAACCACGAAAATACATAATCAATAGAGCTTAAATCCTCGTGTTGCAAACGCAAACTCACTTCGCGTGAAAACGGAGTAAGCACAACTATGGGCGTTTCTGGATACAATTCCTTAATTTGCTTTGACAATTTAAAAGCATCAATCTCACGCACACTCAACATACTGATTACAAGGTCAATACTTTCATTTTTTAGTACCTCAAATGCTTTTGCTGCCGATTTTACTCGAATAAAAACAGGCGGATAACGTAAATTTAACGACACATATTCATCAAAAATTTGCTCGTCAATTCGTCCGTCCTCTTCAAGCATATATGCATCGTAATTACTACAAATAAGCAAAACCCTGTAAATACGCTTTTGCATTAAGCGTTTAAACATTGTTTCCTTATGAAAATATTTTTGCGACTGTACTAAATTAGTGTAGATTGATGTATCCATATTACTATTTTGTTAAGTTTATATTAAGGTATTTTATTCTGCGTGTAAAATTTTAATCTATTTTTGCATAATAAAATTACATAGCCAAACAGTGAACAAATATATAAATAACATATCATCGTTACAAATAGCTCGGTTACTACGATACGCTAATTTAATTGCTATTGGTATCGTTTTTTCGCATCTGTTTACTGTAGATGTTGTTGGCTATTACGAAAAATTTATTTTCGTAGCAGGCATAGTCAGTTTCTTTTGGCTTCAAGGCATTGTTCAATCGTTTTTATCCTTAGTAAAACAGAAAAACACACAACAAACAATATACTTTAACACTTTTGTTTTATTGATAATTTTCGCAGTTTTAACTGCCATTCTTCTGCTTATTTTTCAACAGATTTTTGCAGAATATTATCATATAAAATATTTAAAATACCTCATTCTGTATTTATTATTTAGCATTCCGTCCTCCTTAACCGAATACGCCTACTTAGGTTTAAACAAATACAAACACATAACTGTTTACAGCATTGCTTCGCAAAGTTTACATTTTATACTATTAAGCCTACCTCCTATCTTAGGTTTTAGTTTGGAATACTCATTAATCGGACTAATAATAGTAAATATTTTCCGATTTATTTGGCTAATTTTTATTTTAAGAAGATATACTATTTGCAAGATATCTGTAACCTTTATAAAAGAACATCTTAAATTAGCTTATCCACTAATAATAAGTATTTTATTGGGCGGTTCAGCCTCTTACATCGACGGATTTTTAATAGCCCATTTTTTTAACGACAGCCAATTTGCAATCTTCCAATTTGGAGCTAAGGAGTTTCCTATATCTATCATGCTAATAAACACTTTTAGTAACGCCTCAATACCCGAATTTGCAATAAAACCATTGACTGAGAACATTAAAAACATTAAAAATTATTCATTAAAATTAATGCATTTTTTATTCCCCCTGTCTATTATTATGATGATGCTAAGCAACCTTGCTTTTCCCATACTATTTTCCGACAGTTTTTTATTTAGTGCAAAAATTTTCAATATATATCTGGCATTGCTAATTTTCAGGATTTTACTACCACAAACCATCCTTTTAGGAAAACAAAAAACAAAAGTATTTTGGTGGGTATCGTTAATCGAGATAATAACAAATGTAACATTCAGTTTGGTATTTATTCCTATTTTCGGATTAATTGGCGTAGCATACTCAACCATAATAGCTTACGGAGTAGAAAAAATTATTTTAATTAACTTAGTACATAAAGAATTTGGCATAAAACTTGGTTCGTACTTAGCCATAAAGCCTTATTTGCTATACACATTAGCATTAACAACAACATACATTATTACCGATTATTTAATATTTTAAAAGATGTTTAAACTACCTAACAACCTTGTAAAACTACCAAACAACACAGCTAAACAACTAATGAATAAAGTTGTTGCTCGTCAGAATGGCGATGTATCGAACGGTATGAAGAAATTTGGCTACCAATACGATTTGAATTACGGAGTAAATATTCCCACCTTAAAACAGATTGCACAAACAACCGAGCCAAGCCACGAGGTTGCTAATTTCCTGCGTCAGCATTACAATATCCGAGAGGCTTTAATATTGTCGTCAATGGTTGATGAGCCTGATAAAATTACCCATAACGACACCTTAAATATTCTAAAAATATTATCAACTGTTGAGCTAATTCAGCAATTTGCCAGAAATATTTTCGCACACACCAAACCCATACCTAATTTATTTAATGAAGAATTAAAAGAAAACAACACGTGGACATTATTATGTTTTTGGTCGTTAGGCTGGGCTTTACGCTTACAAAAGTCTGTTGATGAAGAATATATAAACCTAATAATCAAAGAATTAGAAAAAGAAGAATATTACAAAGACAAACCAAGCTCAATGGCTATACAGTTTTTAATGCAATCGGTAGGAGAAAATACGGAATACAACAATAAAATACTTAACTTAGCAGAATATTTAAGCAAGAACGACAACTCATTAATGCAAAATACTGGAAATGAGTATCTATGGATAAACAGCTAAAATATTAAACATAACACAATGGCAAAAATAGGAAAATACAACACCCTAAAAATAGTAAAGATACTTGAATTTGGAGCATATTTAGATGCTGACGAATTAGGAGAAATTTTATTACCAACAAAACAAATCCCGCCTATGGTTAAAGTAGGCGACATGGTTGAAGTATTTATTTACAACGACTCGGAAGACCGCCTAATTGCAACATGCAAAGAACCATTTGCGGTGGCTGATGAATTTGCTGTACTTAAAGTTGAGGAAGTTAATAAAACAGGAGCTTGGTTAGATTGGGGCTTAGAGAAACACCTATTAGTACCATTTAGCGAACAAAAACAAGATATGGAAAAAGGCAAATCATATTTAGTTTTTGTTTATCTCGATTTTGAAACAAAACGCTTAGTTGCATCATCTAAACTTAACAAGTATTTGGATAACATTCCGCCCGACTACACCGAAGGTCAAGAGGTTGATTTACTAATATCAAACAAAACCGACATGGCTTATACGGCTATTATAAATAACACACATAGCGGTTTAATTTACACCAATCAGGTTTTCAGAAAGTTAAAACGTGGCGAACGATTAAAAGGCTACATTCAGAAAGTACGTGATGATGAAAAGATAGACTTAATTCTGGACAAACCCGGTTACGAGAAAATCGGCTCAATGGCTGAAACCATATTAAACAAAATAAAAGAACACAGCGGATATTTACTACTATCGGACAAAAGTAGCCCTAACGACATAAAAAAGATGTTAGGAATGAGCAAAAAGAACTTTAAAAAAGCTATTGGCTCACTTTACAAACAAGGTCTGATACAAATTGAAGAAAAAGGAATTCGATTAAAATAGCTTTACATTTTTTAGGTATTTACGGAATATTAAATTAACGTGAGTTCGATATAACAATTAAACGTTTAATTAACACAATTACCTATATATAAGCCCATTAGGTTGGAAGTCCGAAGTCCGAAGACGGAAGTAGTTACACCTTATTTTTTTAATCTAACATTTACAACTCCGAAACTTCGGTCTTCTGACTTCCGACTTCCGACTATTTTTGATAATAATCACTTTAATGATTAGTTATCAATTTATTATTGTATTTCCTTAAGTCGAACTCTCGTTAAATTACAAATTATCTAAAAAATCAGCTACTGCGTTCCAATATTCCTCATATCCATTAGCTGACTGCCATAAGGTTTTTGAACCGTGTGCACCGTCAACGTTTTTAGGTTCAAACTTAAAAGCGAACACATCAGGGATATTATTATAAATAGGCAACCACATTTTAACCTCTTTTCTTGCAGATGTTAAGAATACAGGACAACGCACATCTTCTGCCATATCAGCAAATGTTTTATTGTTAATTCGGAAATATTCACCCGGAGAAAATGACATTACCGCTATAATATTATTTTTTTCAGTAGCCAAAAACAACACTAAACTCGCAGTATAGCTACTCCCTAAAAGGATAACGTCATTATCTTTATAATTATCAAAAACATATTTTATTGTTGCCTTCATATCTGGCAGAGCATCAACATATTCAACCGATAAGCCCTTGCTTACCGCTTGTTTATTTGCAGTATTTTCCACACCGTTAGATGTTCCCCCTGAACGCAAATCAGGAGCAATACAATTATAACCTAACTCATTAAATTTGAGTGCTGTTTTAGCATATTCGCCCCTACTCGACCTAGCCTTATGAAACAATACTATAAATGGAGCTGTTGTTTTTTTACTTAAATACACATCAGCTGTAATACTAATTCCATCTGACGAAGGAAAAGTTACAGTTTTTTTATTCTGAGCATTTACTTCAGAAAAAATAAAAAAACACAAAACACTTATTGTCAATGTTATATATAATGTAGTTTTTTTCATATCGTTATATATATTAATATTATAAAAATAATGCGATATTAAGAATTTAAAAGTTAATTTAAAAAGTTACAAACCAAAAATTACAAAAATCATTCTTAATTCCTATTTTTTATCATTCGCCACAACTTTAACCACCCCTTTTGTTTTCCATTTGCCTGATAAATAATAAATAAATGCACCAAGCATTCCTACAAACCACGCTATCGGTATAGACCACCAGATACCATGCTCGCCCATATATTGCGACAATATAGCGGCTAAAGGAACACGCACAATCCACAACGACAATATTGTAATAAACATAGGAACTAATGTATCGCCAGCCCCTCGCAATACTCCATTAAAAATAAACATCAGTATAAACAGAAAATAAAACGAATTAACTATAGTAAGATATTCAGAACCGATACGTATTACCTCAAGGTCATTATTAAACATACTCACTAACTGCTGTCTAAATATTATAATTAATGCTATCAGTACAATACAGAACACCATTGCTATTTTCACAGTATAACCCAATCCGCGTTTTATTCTATCAATTTTACCAGCACCTAAATTCTGCCCTGTAAATGTTGCCAATGCTGCCGACAATGCCATTGCTGGCAAACTAATAAACGAGTCGATACGTCCTCCAATAGCATAAGCCGCAATAACATCAGTACCAAATTTATTTACTATACCCAGCAAAGCCATCATACCTAAGCCCACTACTGTCTGCTGAAGTCCTGTTGGCAAGCCTATACGTACACCTTCTTTAAATATATCTTTATCAAAAACCACTTTTAAATTATGCAGATTCATAAGTTTATGCGTTCTGTTTAAATAAATTACAGCAGTAAAGAAAGCCCCTGCATTAGCAATAATAGTAGCCCAAGCAGCTCCCGCAACACCCCACTTAAAAACCATAACAAACAATAAATCGAGAGCAATATTAACTAATGTAGCAATTATTAAAAAATACAATGGCGTTTTTGAATCGCCCAACCCTCGCAATATTGAACTGATACTATTAAATGCAAAAATGATTATTGTACTACCAAAAAAGATATTCATATAAGTATATGCCTGAGGTATAATCTCATCAGGAAACCTAAGCCAATGTAATATATGCATATTAAGTATAAGCCCTAAACCACCCATAACTACCGACAACGACCCCAAAGCAATAAGCATTGTACTGATAGCTTTTTCAACCTTATCAATCTGCTGTGCTCCAAAATATTGCGATATAATAACCCCAAAGCCTGATGTTATGCCTATAATTAACGCTAACATTGAAAAAATTATAGGAGAGGTAGAGCCAACAGCAGCCAATGCTTGTTTACCCAATACATTACCAACAATTATAGTATCAACTAATTGATACAATTGCTGAAACATATTACCAATTAGCATCGGCACAGCAAATCGCCATATTAATTTACCCTCATTTCCTACGGTTAAATCTTTCATTTGTAAAAATTAAAAAAAGTAAAGTGTTTTTTCACTAATCACTCAACACTTATATAAGAATTTGCTTGTTATTTTTTTGCAAATCTGTACAAAATAAAATTCAGATACAATATTTTACACAAGGGATTGCTTACAAAAAAAGACATTTTTTGCAATACCTATCTGTTCAAATTAAATATTATTGATTAAAGAAGAACTCTTGAAGTTCCAAAATATCATCTGGAGTAAGCGTTGACTTCATTTCAAGCACATCATCAATAGCTTTATTTACCTCATCTAACGATATATAATTATCGTTATTTGTATCAACCGCTTTAAACTTATCAGGGATTCCTCCTCCCGCATTATTTTGCGAAGTATGTGTTTTCTTTTTATATAACTTAACCTCGGTACGCTTTACCGATACTGGGTCGTATAACAGAGTTATTAATTGAGCCTCTTTTAGCTGAATACCTCGGCTATTTACTATTAAATCGCCTGAACCTACAGTATTTTGCTTATCAAGATAGTTTGGCACACCGTCATTATCATCGTCTAAGGCACAACCTTTAAAATTAACCTTTACTCCCTCAGGTGTTGCTGGACATTCATCATTAAAATCATCCACTCCGTCAGAATCACTATCTTTATTATCCGTAATTGTAAATTTTAGATTCTTGAACGAGCTAACTGTCTGTATTTCATCAGCTGGAGAGAACATATCAAAACTTAAAGAAACATAAGTATTTAATATCAAATCGTTTCCTCCTTCCTTTACATTATCAATAAAATCGGTTAAAGGGTAATGTAAAGTTGAACCTAAACGAGCTGTTACCCTATCAGATATAGTTACATTTAAACCAGCACCAATAGGAAACGCAACTGATGTTAGCGAATATTCACCATCGCCATATAAGTTTAACTGACGTAAGTTGGTATTGTAATTATACTTTTGGGTAATTATATTTCCATGAACACCTAATCCCTCTTCTACATCACGAATAGTACCATCTTCCCAATAATAATATTGCTTATCTTCCTCGAAAAATATATCTCCTTGCGGTCTGAATTGTAGTACTTCAGCACCTAAAGCTATATATGGATGTATTGGACGTCGGCGTTTTAAGATATGATTAAAATTATAATAAACCGAAACACCACCCATAAATAGGTTAGTTTTAAAATTACTTTTGTTTTTGGTTTTACCATCGAAGGAATTTCCTGCTAAATTACCAAAACAACCATTAAATTCTATATCAAAATATTTTCCAACATTTCTACTTATCGCCAAACGGAAACTTGTTAATCCGTTAAATGGCGAGCCAAAATAATCATTAACATCGCCAAAGAAAGAAAAAACTCCACCACCAACTGCTATTATCGGCTTAAAAGCTATACCTGTAACAACAGGTTCTTCTTCTAACAATAAAGTTTCATAATTTCTATCAAGTGTTTGTCCGAACAAACTAATAGAAAAGGATAAAATAAATGTAGTTACTAATATTTTTAATGATTTCATCTGTAATATTTAAGATGCTTGGTATTATCTTATATTATTTGTACCACTTCTGATTTGATATCATTAATGCCTCTTGTACTGTTATTCTTAAACCATTATTGTAAGCTGCTACAAAGGCATCGTGAACAGGTGTATTATTCCATATATACATTCTATAATCACGAGCATCTTTATATATTGCAAAATTTCCTACAGTATACTTATGCCAACCATTATGTATTTCTGTTTGAACATAATCGGTAATATTAAGTTGCTTAAAATAACGCTGACCAACAAGACGATGACCTGCTGCCACTTGTACTCTATAAGCTACTCCGTACTCAGGTTTAGGCACATCGGTTATTTGCGATAAATCGCCACCGGTTGATGGTTCTTCGGTATATGTTGGCTTAGGGGTATAAGCTGGTTGTTCATCTTTTACTTGTGTTGATGTCTCTTGTGGTGTTTGAACATCCGCTACATACTGCTCTTGAACTGCCTCAACTTTCTTAGGTTCTTCCGTTTTTACAGGTTCAGCAACCTCTTGTTCAACTGGCTTAGGTGTTGAAACTACTGGTGTTGCTGATGGTGTACTCTGAGGTGTTGCATCTGCTACAATAAGTTCTTCATCACTAAATTTAGATAAATCAACTTTACGCTCAGCAATATCTAATGTATGAGTTCTGTCATTTTCAACATAAGCAAATGTACCATTGATTAAAAAGGCTTGGTCTTCTGGAATATCTCCCTCTGGAATCAGTTTATAAGCAACCACAAATTGATTTTCAGGTGGCATGTTCATCCATAAGAACTTAGCTATATTATTAGCAAATGTAAAAATTGCTTTTTTACCATTTATAATTTTAGCTACATAGCCTGGAGGTACTTGTTCTTGTATTTTACCAAAACCTGTTAAGTTTGCTTTATTAACTAATAACTTTACAACAATTTCATTTTCTGAATTGGTATAAGGTTTTTGCCTAATACAATCTATTTTTTTTATTCTAACATTCTGATATGTATATGTTTTATTGTCATCAACTAACGCTGCTGCTGATTCGTTAGCTATAATTTTTACACTTTTAGGAGAAAGTTCTGCTGCTTGTATGCTATTATCTAAAATATACGAAAACTTACCTCCTAAATTAAAATCGCCTGAAACAGTAGGTGCTACTTGAATTGCATACGATATTGTCATTGTTTGGTCGTATGGTAAATTCATCCACTGTATTTTTAAGGTCTGATTTTGAAATGTAAATTTTCCGTTAGCACTATTACGTTCAACAGCTACAAAACCAACTGGTAATTCTTGCTGGAAACGAGCAAAGCCTTCAACATTTCCTTTTTCGATAGTTACCTCAACTAAAAACTCGCCACCTCCATTTGCACTCTCTGGTACATTAATATCTAAAGTAACAGGTGCTGTAAAGATTGCGAATATTGACAACAAACTAATTGCTGATGTTATAAATATTGACTTGAACATATATTATGTTTTAGTTAAACATTTCTTCATTTTAATCGGCTAAACTAAAATAATTTGATTAAATATCCAAATAAAATGGACTATCCTTATACTTATTCATGGTATTTAGATATAAAAAACCGCTTACAATGTAAGAATTTATTTTTTTTTAACAAAATATCGCACTACTTTTGTAATGAACTAAGTAAAAGATCATGTGTAAAAGATGATATTTTTTTTCAGTTACTACTAGAACAAAAACAATATTTTTAACTTAGAATTTTAACTTTAACAAACAAAAAGATGAAACAGACCATGTCTGAGATTATTATTGAGAAACACAATCTGAATGATTAAAATTTATCTCATTCCGAAACATGGTCATAAATTTTAAACAAATGAAAGAAACTATTGAAACAACCTACATTGGCGATTTAAGAACAGAAGCTACTCATGTACAATCGGGTAACAAATTAATAACTGATGCTCCTACCGACAATAATGGTAAAGGAGAGACCTTTTCGCCTACTGATTTATTAGCGACATCGGTAGCAAGTTGTATTTTAACAATTATGGGTATACGTGCAAATGAAAAAGGCTTCTCAATTGATGGAGCTAAAGCTAAATCATGGAAGATTATGAGTTCAAACCCTAGGCGTGTTGCTGAGGTTAAAATAGAGTTTGATTTTACAATGTGTAAATTAAAAGATGAAGAAAAGGAATTACTAAAGAGTTTGGTTAATATTAGCCCTGTACCGTTAAGCATTCATCCCGAAACAAAACAAAATATTTCTATTAAATTTTAACTATAAATATGTATTAGAATAATAAATACTCTAATCATTAACAATAAAAAAAATAGGCTGTTCAAAACTAATTGAACAGCCTATTTTTAATATACTATAGTCTAATTACTTTTTAACTACTTTTCTAAAATCTACTTGTCCATTATTATTTACAAGTTTAACTACATAAACGCCTTGCGTCATATTATCTGTATCTAACACTATCCTATCCGATGATACATTACTTATTGCATTAATTAACTTTCCTGTAACATCATATATTTTAACTGTTTTTACATTAGTTAAACCGGCTATAGTAAGCTCATTATTAAATGGATTAGGCATTATTGTAACATTAGCAAAAGCCGACTGATGTATTCCGACACTTGTCATATCTATTGACACTGTCATTTCTTCTGCTCCAACATCAAATGTTCCATTCTTATCGTCAAAACCATCTTTTGTTACAACATAAGTATATTGACCTTGTTGCATTCTTAAATGAGCCTCTCCATTTTCATCTGTTGTTAAAACCTCTCCAGCAACAGCTAAAGTTGCTCCTGAAACAACACCTGTTTCTGAAGATACAAAGAAATTAACATCAGTTGCTTTTTCATACTCTGCAACTACTTTAATATCATTTTGCAGATTATTAACTACAAATGTTTTACCTTGTTCTCCAGCAACTTTATCACCATTCAGATACCAACTTTTAACAAGATATCCTTTTTCAGGAACTATTGTAAATACAACTTGTTTTGTTTCATCTACTTTATCTCCTGATTTTATAGGCTTACCATATACTGATGCTGTTATGCTTCCTTTACCATCTACTGTCTTATATTCTACAATATATTTAAATTCTGCTTTAGCAAACATAGCAGTAACAACTGAATCTTTATCTATATTTGAGTCTATACGTGGATTATCAGTTACTCCATCTGACCATTTTACAAATTTATATCCATCATAGGCAGCAGCTAATACTGGAGTTGATTTTGCTCCTTCTTCTACTGTTTGTATTGAATCACCAATAATACGTCCTCTTCGTATATACGTTCCTGCAACTTTTTCGCTACCTGCCTGATAATACATCAGATACGATTTTGATTCACGTAATTCAACATCATCAAGTATATATCCATAATCCATTCCACCAACATACGTCCATTTAAACGATACATCTGATTTGCCACCAACTTTAGGTGCTTTTATACTCTCGTATTTAAAAGCAATAAAGTTGTCATCTTTTTGCCATTCTTTTAATAGATTCCATTTTTTACCTCCATTTACAGAATATGATAACTTAACCTTACGTGCTTTCATCATTGTAAGGAATAAGTGTTTAAATGAAATATAAACACTTTTATAATTTGATAAATCAAATTTTGGAGATATTAACGAAGCCTCTACTGTTGATAAATAACCAACCGAAACAGCATTAAAGAATGCAGCTCCTCCTTCTAGTATTTTTTTGGTAGAACCAACATCCCATCTATAATTCATAACCTTTGGAGCTTTCCAACAATCTGGCATCTCACCATTATCAAAATTCTCAGAATATGGCAATGTTGAAATAGGATTACACTTACTTCTAAATTTAGCAACCACGTTAGTTGAATATTTAATAATATCTGTACGTGGATTAACCTTTACACCATCACTCCACTTCTCAAAATAGAATCCTTCATTAGCAATTGCTTTTACTGATGGACCTTGTGTACCTGCCTTGGCCTTACCTGTTACTTGACCGTTTTCATCAGCTCCTTCAAGTGTTCCATTTTCTCCTGCAGAATATGTATAAGTATAACTATCAGCTTTTTTCTCACCTGTTATTTCTACATTATCTATAGCCCAATAGTATTCCCAATATATTGCTACATACTTCCATTTAAACTGAACATTTTTCTGCCCTGCTAAATCAGGTAATTCTTTTGAATAAGTTTCAGAATTAGTAGTTGTTTTTGTCCATTTTTTAATATTCTTCCAAGCTCCGCCGTTTATTGAATATGATAACGAACCATATCCACTATCAAATAATTTAAAGAAATGTATAAATTTAATACTTACATTTGCATACTCGCTAAAATCAAATATTGGACTTAATAACTCTGCATCTACTTGCTTATCCTCAGGACTTTCTATTACTGCTACGTTTGACGACGAACCTTCTAATTTTTCTCCCGAGAATGTTAATTTGAAGTTCCACTCTACACCTGTTTCTGCAACATCTACAACTGTCCAATCTTCTGGCACTGTTGGCTCATTAAATGGCTGTATGTATGGCAGTTTGCTATATGATTTACTATAAATAGCTGTAACTGTAATATCTGAAACTACTTCTTTATCGGTACGAGGATTGGCCTTTTCACCATCACTCCAACTAATAAATGCATAACCCTCATCAGGAACTGCTGTTACTTTCGTTCCGTTCTGTCCATGTGTAACTGTTTGTTCTGCTTTTCCAGATATAGTACCATGCTCTCCTGGGTTGTATGTTAATTTATATTTCTTAATTTCAAAAGTAGCTGTTATTGTCTCATCTTTCTGAACATCACTAATAATATGCTGTTTTTCAACCGAGCCATCACTCCATTGTTGTAATTTATAACCAAAATCAGGAACTGCAATTACTGGCTCTCCATTTTTACCCTTCTTAATATGCTGAACTAATGCACCATCTAATCTACCATTACCATTTGATTCGTATCTAACCTCATAAACTGGTAGTTCTTTAATCATTGTAATAGCAATTGTTTCATCTTTTGTTACATTTATCATTCCTTCCTCTGGCTCTAACCCTGCTTTTGTTGCAACATATTTGTACTCTTGCTCCTTTAATTTGATAGAAACTTGACCATTAGATTTAGTTTTTATAGTTGAACCATTTATTGCAATATCAACATCTGCTTGTGGCTTACCATCATAAGTAACTTTAAAAGTTATATTACGAGTAGTTACATTATTAATTAATAACTGTCCTTTTTTATATGTAAAGCTATAATTATCATCAGCACCACCTGACACTGTTATATCATAAGAACCTGGGGCATCGTACTGTTTTGCTGCAGTTGAAACTTTTGGCAATTCATTTAATGAACTTTCATCCTCATTATATACAAATCCATCAAAAGTCATTGTTAATTCTGGGATAACATCAGTAAAATCAACTGCCTTATCATCTGCAGTTACAGTTAAATTAGCTTTTTCAACCTTAAAGTTCTTTGTTACAGATGCTGCTTCTTCAAAATTAGCTGAACTTGGAAGATAAGCAGTTATTGTTCCTGAACCAACTCCTTTAATTCTTGCTTTATTTCCTGTTACAATTATAAAGTCAGGATTACTTGAAACATAAGTAATATCTTTTCCTGATGTTGATGTAGCATTTAAGTTAAACTGCTCATCACCATAGGTTTTTGATATTTCAGCAATACCCCAAGTAATATTTTGTTGCTTCTTTACAAATACAGTGTAATATCCTGTTGTTCGTCCATTAGCTGCGACAACTTTTAATACTACTGCATTAGTATAATCTATATTATCGCCATCTTTTATTTTCTTATCGTTAACATATAAGCTTGCTCCGTCTGACAATGTAAAGTTTGTAGGTACTGCTGAAATATTATCATTAGCATTAACAGCACAAGTCATATCCGAAGCTATTGTTGTAAAATCATGACTAACTGGTGCTCCTAACGATAAAGATAATAATTTACACTCAGTACTTAACTCTGAAATAACAACCACCTTTTTAACTTCAGTTAAATTTTTACCGAATACATTTGCTGTCAATGTATATTCTACTGGAGTAGTTTCGGAATTACCAAAGTTATTTACAGTAACTCCTGATTTTTGTTCAACTGTTCCTATTTTAACTTTTGTATTTGGCCATGTTACCTTAAAAGTAGATATTAGTTTTGTTCTATCAACACCTTGTCCTACTTCAGCTCTCATTTTACCATTACCTAAATCTTTCCATTCCGAAACTTGACCATTAACAGACATTTCTTCTAATAAGAAATCGTTTTGTTTCCAAATACCATTCTCACTTAAATCGTTAGATGTAATATGTCCGACAAAGTTACCTGACGATACAATTTTATTATAATATCCTTCATCAAAATTAAATTCAGCAATTAAACCACTAGCTCCTGCCTGATGCTTATACATTCCTGATTTAATTTCACTTGCTGAAAGCACTTTATTCCAAACTCTGACCTCATCAATAATACCATCAAAGGCTCTTGAACCATCAGCATTATTTCCAACCCATAAATCAGAATTTGAATTATTTTTAATTTTAAAGTTTGCATTAGCATCCATCTGTGTTAATCCTACCGACTTACCATTGATATATAATTTAACGTCCGATTTGGTAGAACCTATTGTTACTGCTATATGCTGATATTGATTTAACTTAATAGTATGTGCTCCTGAATAATACATTACTCCTTCGGCATTAACTACTAAACATTCATCTGGATAATTATCATTTGTTCGGCAAAGGAAGATTGTAGCATTTTTACCTTCAAATAAACGGCCAAATCCTACAGGACCTCCATTACGTCCATATGATACTGGATTCATCCAAGCCTCATAAGTACTTTTATGAATATTTGCCTTTCCTAAAGTACCTAAGTTTACACCATCGTCAATGCCATTAAAGTTAAGAGCAAAGAACCCATCTTCAACAGGCTTTTGATTAAGTACTTCAACTATTAATTCATCATTATCAGATAATTTATCATCTGCCAATATTGTTTTGATTATTACTTTATGTAAGCCAGCTTTCGATAAATCTGCTTTATGAGTAAATGTATATTCATATTTATTACCAGCTGATATTTTTTGATTAACAGTTTCTTCTACCGCTGGGTTATCATCTACTTTAATTGACACCTTAAAGCTTGAAACTGATTCTGTTCCTTTATTTTCTATTGTTACCTTAACAGTTTCTGCGTTTGTTAAATCAACACCATCTTCTAAAGAACATGCAATAGGACTAATATCTTTACCCTCTAATCCTTTTATTACCTTAAAGGCATAATCCTCTATTTCTCCTGAACTCACATACTTTTCAATATCACCACAAGGATTTGTTATATCAGTTCCATTAGATATTTTTACTCGTACACGATAAACTTTATCTGCCACTACTGATGTTGGTGCACTTATAACTATTGGATATTCTGTTTGTCCTTGCTTACAAATGATAGGACCTAATACCTCGTTAGCATCTGTAAATTTACCATTATCATTCCAATCAACCCATAAGCCTAACTTTGCACCTTGACGATACTTGTTAATTGTTACATTTAATACTTGATTTGGAATATTTGCATAAAAATCAAATGGATCTGTTGTATAGTTTTGAGTATATTCAATTCCTTGTCCGCTAGATTGTGTTACATTAGCGACACCGTCTTTTTCTACCTTTACTATAAATAATTCATTCTTAATTTTATTATATGCTGATGGCATACAATATTTAGTATTTTCTAACACTTTTGATATGATGTTATCCTTTTCATAAACATCATTATCGTGCATTATTTTCACTTTTACAATATAACGCTTTAGCTCGGATAAATCAGCTTTAGGCTCTATATTAATAATAGACTCACCTTGTTTTAAAGAACCTATATTCATAGGAGTAGTCCATGCACCACCGTCTATATTATATTGAACTTTAGCGTTTTCAATAGGTTTATTTGTATTATTTAACACTTTAACTCGTAGAGTTTGTGGTGTTTTAAAGTAACCATTCTGATTTACAATACTAGATAAAGCTACTATGTTATTATTGTAATTATTAGTTGGCTCTTCCGTTGTTGGCTCAACTGTAGCTATCCAACCTTTAGCATTATTTTTTAAGCTAGATTCAAAACCAACATATAAACAACCTCTAATATAATCAGATTCGGTTAGTTCAGATATGAAAGTAATTGGTTCATTTGTTATACCTGTAAGTTTTGCAAGTACTGGTGAATCTTTATATTTTCCTTTTCTGATTATTATTTCATCATTTTCTTTAAGATCTAACTTATTAAATGTTAGCTTTACTCTCTCTCCTACTTTAGCTGCTTCAAATGCAATACCTCCACTATAATTATCGCTATAATTCAACATTTTAGCACCATCATCAGTAAAATATAACTTCTCTGAAACTTTCTTAACTACCTCAGCATATTTATTAGGCATAAGAACATAGTTTCCTAAGTTATAGGTTGTTCCTTCTACTATATTATTTTCTGGTTTTGCATCATTATCATAAATAACCTCTGCTTTTATAACATATTTTTTCTCTAAAGTAGAAAGGTTTATTTTCTTCTTAAACTTATATATTACACTTCTAAACGGAGGCAATTCTTTTGTAAATGTTTCTTCAGCAACAGAGTTTCCATTAACGAACAATCTTAATTTAAAGTCTTTAATAGCTTTATCACTATTATTTCTAATTCTTACTCGTACAGTATCCTGAACTGGAAGATTAACATTTTGTTTTGGAATCTCTAAATTTGACAATGCTAAATCATCAAATGATTCAACTAATGACAAACGAGCAAATAGTATAAAATCGCCTTTCAATTGATTCTGTGAAACTACTTTTTGCTTAAGTGCCGACACAATTTTTAATTCAAACTTAGTACCTACAAATTTATCTAAATTCCAAGCCATATAATTATGCCCTTTTTGAATACTTGTAATACTTGTTTGGCCTAAGCTATTTGCTATATCCTCATTACCTACCATAACTTTAAAACCAGCTGTATTGTCAGCAGCATTCTGAATAGCAGCAAATAATTTGAAAGTTAATTTTTTCATTTTTGGGTCTGTAGCATCTACACATATTGTACTTGTTACAACATTTTCAGTATTACTAAATATATCTGATGAATTCCAAGTACTATTACTTGTGTTAGTTGCATTTAAACGTAAAAAGTGTTCCTTACCAAATCCTGTTGGCTCATAAACAGCCTCTACATTTTTACCAGAATTAACCTGTACTATACTTGAAGGTACACTTGTAAAGTTTTCTTTAATAGGGAACTTTTTTTCTCCTTGCCCTACTGTTTCTGAAGGGTTAGCTATTACAGCATAAGCTCTTTCACTACGCACTTCACCTTTTACCGCTACTACTGTATATATATTACGACCTTCTATTGTAAGCTCTGGTATATTAAAGTTTGTTGAAGTTGATGTTCCTATACTATTATAAACACCGTTTGCTTGGTCGGCTTTTAATATATCATACGATGTTGCTCCAGCTACAGCATCCCACGATAAGCTCCAACCCGACAATGAACAAGATTGAGGCATTAATTTAACATTCTGAGGGCGAGTCATTATTGTAAAAGGCTCATTTGTAACTGATACTTTATTATCTTGAATAATACGTATTTTGGCATTATTAGTAATAGGTGCATCTTCTGGTATCACTACCGACAACTCTTTTCTGCTAACATTTTCAGATAATGTTGTATATGTTTGTCCACCATCATAACTCATTTCCACCATTACATTTCCGTCTAAGCCTTCGCTATTCCAACGTACAATCATTTCATCTCCTGGTTGAACTTTTTCGCCACCTAAAGGATAGGTTAACGTTAATTCTGGTTGAGTATAATAATATACTAATGAGTATTGTTGATTTATCTCAGGTATTAAGTGCCCTTTAACACGGATTGTATATTCGCCTCCTTTTGGATTTTGAATAGTTACTTGTTCTTGATTATTTACTCTATCTTTACCCTTAGTTGCTGGTTTGTGAGGTAACGATGGATCTAACACCCAAGGTAAATACTCAACACCATCTTTAACCACAACTAAATCTAAATCGTTTATTAATGCTTTAGTAATTTTGGTTAATGCATCAGACTCTTTATCCGCCCAAACCAACATTACTCTAAGTTCAGTAGCATCATTAGGTATATTTATTTTTTGTTCATATTTTTCTCCATTTGCCAATACTCCTGTTGTAAATTGTTGATTTTCAAATACTTCAACAGCTCTTTCACCATTAGCAATACCAAAACCAAATTTATAATCAGGACCTACATTACCTCTATCATCGGCAGTATTTAATAATGCAGCTTTTAATAATGAACCTATTGGCAAAGTGTCATTTAATTGCTTATAACGCTCTGACATTAAACTAAGTAATCCTGAAATAGACGGACAAGCCATAGAAGTTCCGCTCCACTGATTACTGTATTTATTACTATAAACTGTAGAGTAAACCTTAACTCCCATAGAAGAAATATGTGGAATTAAACGACCATCATCAGTAGGCCCCCAACTACTAAAGCTACTCATATCTCCCATTTTATCAACAGCTCCAACAAAAACTGCATTTTTTGCTCTTTTAGTTGATGTTAAAAAACGAGGAGCTCCGCCACATGCTTTTTGGTCGTTACCTACTGAAAATACATGTAACATTTGAGGAACATAATTACAAATCATATCTAATCCTTGGTCTTCCATATTGTAAGTATAAGGATTATCGCAGAAACCTGCAGCTGAAACACCGTATGAATTTTGAGTGATAGAAACACCATACTTACGTGCTGCACCTAACATTTCTACTAAAGTATTTCCAACATTAAAATTGTATGCAAAAACCTGTGAACCATATGCAATTCCTTTTCCGTAAGGGTCAATCAAACCTGAACCAGCCATTGTTCCAGAAACGTGCTGACCATGTTCGCTAACATTTTTCAATTCCTCAGAATGCAAACGACTACCTAAGTCTGGGTGATTATAAACATTACCATCCCACATAGCCAAATTTATACCTTTTCCTGAAAGTCCTCGGTTACCAATACCTTGCTTTTGTAATACATTAGCTTGAATAACAGAACGTCCGTTATAGTTTTCAAATACGTATGGTGGTGGCACACACTCCACTCTTGAAACCCAATTTAATGATGCAAATTTAGTTATTAAACCAAATGGCAAATCTAATTTTATCATCCTAAATTGCTTCATAAACTCTACATTTCTAAGTCGCAATTTATCAATATCACTATTTATCTGCTTAATATCTGACCACATAAAGTATTTTACCATAACTTTAGCAACACCATCGCTAGCTATAGCATAGTCAGGTATTTGTCCTGATTGCAAATACTTATCAAGTTTACTTTCTACATCAATATCCTCAACTGATGATACTATTGACGACTTTGTTTTTGAACTCTTATTATACAATTCAGTATCAATAGTTGCATAATACGATGTTCCTGAAACATACGACTCCAATAACACTCCACGCTTAGCCAAATTTATTCGCTCAGCTTTTGTTGGAATATTATCCAATGTAATTAACACATGTTTCTTAAGATTTTTGTTTGTATTTGCTTGAGAAAAAGCAAATAAGGTACACAAAACAAGACCTGTAAATAACAAGTAAATCCTTTTCATAATTAACGTTGTTTTTGATTTATAACTAATTATAATTTTAACAATCAAAATTTATTAGTGTGTACTAATGCATTTTAATCATTAAAAGACAACAAATTTAACGAAAAAGTACATAAAAGCAACACTTTTAAAAATTAAATTGACAAAAATTTAGATTTTTTTTACGATATACTATTATCAAAAAAACTGATTTCGATCACATGTTCAATTGACGAAGACATTGTTTTAGTAGCTAAAAAAATATAAAAGATTAGACATCTTCAATATATTCATAATCTATTTTAACACTATTACTAAGTGTAGATGAGATATTTGTTTTTGAAGAAAGAGGCTGTGGGTCAAGAGGAGTTTTACGAAATACCCAAGCTAACAAAATGCCTGTAATAGCTCCAAACAAATGTCCGTCCCAACTAACACCTGCTTTTATTGGCATCAGACCCCAAATCATTCCACCATATAAAAGCACCACAATTAAGGACAAGGCTACTAACGACTTAGTTTTACGAAACATACCACTAAAAAATAAATAAAAAGCTAATCCGTAAACTAAGCCACTTGCTCCTATATGGGTTGAATATCTTCCTCCTAACCACAATAAAAAACTTGAAAGAAACCATGTTAAGAAAAAAACACGATAAGATATTGTACGATAAAAATAAAATAACGCTGTGGATAAAACTATAAACGAAACACTATTAACTACTATATGTTCAATATTACCATGAGCAAATACCATTAACAACACCCCCACTAACCCTCTAAAAGTACGAGGTTTAACTCCTATAACCGACATATTTACATCTAACATCAAAAATGAAAAATAAAACAACCACATTGTTAACAAAAACAAAATGGGCAAAATCATTGCTAATATTATTCTTTTTTTATCGTTCATTTATATTATTTTTTTGTAAAATTGCACTTAAAATACACAATAAAAAAATATTAATAAATATTTTATATGAATTAAAAGTTATAAGTTAAAAATTCAAACTGATTCTTACATGTCAATTTTTAATTCTTAATTAACACAATTAAAAGAAACATTTTAAACTAAAACATTAAATTATATGAACGTACTACTTATTGGTAGCGGAGGAAGAGAACACGCTTTAGCTTGGAAAATATCACAGAGTAATAAACTTAACAAATTATACATTGCCCCTGGTAATGCAGGAACTGCTGAATTAGGGATTAATTTAGACATCAATCCTTGTGATTTTGAAACAATTAAAACCAAAGCTATTGAATTAGATATTAATTTAGTTGTTGTAGGCCCCGAAGACCCATTAGTTAAGGGTATAAATGATTTCTTTAAGCAAACAGAGGAATTAAAAAATATTCTTGTAATAGGAACTTCAAAAAAAGGAGCGCAATTAGAAGGTAGCAAGGAGTTTGCAAAAATATTTATGGAGAAATATAATATCCCTACCGCTGCATATAAGAGTTTTACTATGGAAACTATTAATAATGCATACTCATTTTTAGAAGAACTTAAACCACCATATGTATTAAAAGCAGACGGTTTAGCAGCAGGAAAGGGCGTTATTATTGAGGAGGATTTAGACAAAGCAAAAAACAGCTTAAAACAAATGTTTTCAGGGCAATTTGGCGAGGCTGGAAACAAAGTGGTAATAGAGGAATTTTTAGACGGCACAGAAGTATCCTACTTTGTACTTACTGACGGTACAAATTACAAGCTACTACCCCAAGCTAAAGACTACAAACGCATTGGAGAAGGCAACACAGGACTAAACACAGGAGGCATGGGAGCTGTATCGCCAGTACCATTTGCAAACAAGGAGTTTACACAAAAAGTTATCGACAGAATAATTGAACCAACTATACAAGGTTTACAAAAGGAAAATATTGACTATAAAGGATTTATATTCTTCGGATTAATAGAGGTAAACAACGAACCTTATGTAATTGAGTACAACGTACGTTTGGGCGACCCCGAAACGGAAGTAATTTTACCACGTATTGAGTCAGATTTATTAGATTTGTTTATAGCCACTAACAGCAATGAATTAGATAAATATCCGTGCAAGATAACAGAAGACACAGCAACTACCGTTATGCTTGTATCAAAAGGATATCCTGAGCAATACGAGAAAAACAAAGCTATAAGCGGACTTGAACAAACTAAAAACAGCATTGTATTCCATGCAGGAACTAAAACCGACGGCAACTCAATAGTAACAAACGGAGGTAGAGTAATTTCAATAACTTCATTAGCTAAAACGCGTGACGAAGCATTAAAAAAATGCTACCAAAATGCCGAGATAATAAATTTTGAAGGAAAAACATACCGAACCGATATTGGTTTTGACATTTAAAAAGCACAAACATGTTATTACGATTTTGTAAGAATATAAACTCATTAGTAATTGTAGCATACCTAATAATGTTAATGTTATTATGGATACCTGCATTTACTCCAAATTCTTTAAATATATTACCGTTTAGTAATAATACACAAACACCTTTATTTCTACAACTAACCAATTTTATCAATAACTATTACATTAAATTAATTGTTGGGTTACTGCTAATTATTGTAGAGGTAATAATACTAATACGACTAAACTTTAAATATGTATTTATTGAGCAACGCACACATTTACCTGCGCTTATTTTTATTCTTACAACATCGGCAATAGCACAATATCAAATGCTAAACGACGCTTTACTGGCTAACATATTTATTCTGTTAGCCATTGACAAAGCCTTTTCTACCAGTAGAAATACAAATTGTTTAAAATCATATTTTGAGGCAGGTATATTTGCAGGAATAGCATCACTTATTCACGTTCCTTCCATACACGTATTACTATTACTTTGGATTACCCTGTTTACAATACGTAGCTCGTTTAATTGGCGAGAATGGTGCTCCTCAATTATAGGATTTATTACACCTATATTCTTTTATGGTAGTATTTTATATTTACAGAATAATCTTGCAAATACAATACACTCATATACAAACGTAACAAACAACATATTATCAGAACATTACCCCTTATCAACATATAAATACATTGCACTTGCTTTATTTGTAGTTATATTTATAATGTCCGTATTATTTACACTACACATAATAAAACACAAAAAGATAAATACACGTAATTATTACAATATGTTTATATGGATAATAATATTAAGCACACCACTATTCTTTTTTGTCAGTTTTTACAATTATCTATATATTTTAGCAATACCATTATCGGTTATTTTAGGTATGTTTTTTGTAAATATGAAGAAAGGAATATTTAGCGAAATACTATTCTTCTTATTAATAGCAAGTGTATTTACATTCATTTGGTTTTAAACAAACTAAACAACAAATTAAAGTACTATGGACAACGATTTTTTTAATAAACTAAAAAACTTTGCCGAGCAGTTTTCGGGCAAATTCAACATATTAGAAGATGAGGTTGATTTATCAATACAATTAGAATATGGTAAAGAGTCAAAAAAGATAAGAGAGAGTAATGAGGAATTTACACTAGACAGCCTTCCTACTTTAGATACCAATATTTTAACTGAAGACGAAATACACACTATATTAATTCAATTAGCATCGCTTGAAGACCCCAAAGCATATAGTATATTAGAAGAATTCACAAAACAAGCTCCCGAAAACATCAAACCTTGGGCTAAATTAGCCTTACAAGAAAGTCGCATGAATATGGAAGCTCTGTTTGGCGAGGAAAACCAAGTATTTATATCAACAGGAATGGGCGGAAAAGACGGAAAGTTACGCTATTTTGTTGCTCTAACCCCAAATGAGATTGAAGAATATTCCGACTTTCAGAAAAAAATAATTAAATCGGAATTTGACTTTGCCCTAAAAAATAACAATTCGGAATTAGAGAGCATTGAATTTAGCGGACAGTATGCTATGCTAACAGTCCTTATTCCTTTCACTTCACCATTTAATTTAATATTAAAAAACGCTGTTACCGAATGTAACCAATACGGCGATTTTTTAAGCGAACATTTTCTAATAACTAACGTCAAAAAACTAACCCCACAAGAGTTAGACGACATAGCCAAAGACCGCAAAGTAATTGACATAGATAAATTAGAAGAATTTAACAACCTAAGCTCCGACAATAACTTTGACTATGAAGACGATGAGTTTGACGAAGACCCCGACGACGACTGGTTATAATAATTATTGCACAATCACTAAGCTAAATATATAAAAGGCACAATAATTGTTAAGCAGATTTTTGATAAATTATAACAAAAGAAATAACTAACAAACAAAATGATATATAAGTTATTACGATGTTAGTATAATTTATAAAATATTTAATTTCACTTAATAAATTTGATTTAGCTATTTGGGGACTTTGAAAGTAACATCTTAAATTACCACACCACTTAAATAGACATAGCGGTAAAACATTTTACAATATTTAAAACTATATGAACAAAATCATTATTTCCTTTTTAGCAATTATACTATTTGCTAAAATAGGGTTAAGCCAATCCTATACCTTATCGGGTTATGTAAAGGAGGCTAACAGCTCGGAGCTATTACTCGGCACAACCGTATATGTGCCTGATTTAAAGGTAGGAACAACCGCCAATGGATACGGATTTTATTCAATTACTCTACCCAAAGGAATTTACAACGTTATATTTTCCTTTGTTGGATACGAGACAAAAAAACTAAAAATAGACCTAAATAAAGATATCGAACAAGACATTATACTAAATGTTGAGGGCGAAGAAATTGAAGAGGTTATTATAAGTGCCAACAAAACACTCAGAGAAAGCAACGACGTACGCAGTGGCGTTATAACTATGCCTATCAAACAAATAAAGAACCTTCCGTCATTTCTGGGAGAAAAGGACATACTAAAAATAATACAACTAATGCCGGGGGTACAACACGGCACCGAAGGACAAAGCGGAATTTACGTTAGAGGCGGAGGTCCCGACCAAAACCTACTAATTCTAGACGATGCTCCTGTATATAATGCCCAACATTTATTTGGGTTCTTTTCGGTATTTAACGGCGACGCCCTACGTAGCGTTGAGGTAATAAAAGGCGGATTTTCAGCAAAATACGGTGGTAGATTATCTTCAGTTATAAATATGAACATGAAAGACGGCAACAAAGAACATTATACCGGAGAAGTAGGAATAGGCTTATTATCAAGCCGTGCTGTAATTGAAGGCCCTATTGTAAAAGATAAAGCATCGTTTGTAATATCTGGAAGACGCACATATATTGACCTATTAACAGCACCAATTATGAAAGCAACCGAAGATATTAAATCTGGCTACTTTTTCTACGACCTAAATGCAAAAATAAATTACATCATCAACAATAAAAACAAGCTATACCTAAGTGGATATTTTGGCAGGGATAAATTCTACATGAAAGAAGATAACTCCAAAGCAAAATTAGGCTGGGGCAACCAAACAGCCACTCTACGTTGGAATCATAAATTCACACCTCAGCTATTTGCTAATATTTCAGCCATTTACAGCCGATACCGTTTTGTTATTGGCTCAGAGGATTCGTATAGTGGCGACCAATACTCACTTGACTACAAATCAGGAATTGACGATGTATGTGCAAAAATAGATTTTAACTACTACCCCACACCCAAACACACCATAATATTTGGAATATCAAACACCTTTCACATATTTACCCCTAAGGCGATTGTTAAAAAATCAATAACCGACAACATTAAGGAAGACAAAGACGACATTCAAAAAGTAAATGCTTTAGAAAGCGGGATATACATTGAAGACACCTACAAACCATTTAACCGATTGCAAATAATGGCTGGATTAAGATACAGCTTATACTCTCATAAAAAGACAGTATATAATTTTTTAGAACCACGACTTTCTGCATCATTTAAAACTACCGAAACAAGTGCCGTTAAGCTGTCGTTTGCCAGAATGGGACAATACATTCACCTACTATCAAATACAGGAATAGGGCTACCTACCGACTTATGGATACCTTCAACAACTAATACCTCACCTCAAAAATCATGGCAAATAGCTGGTGGCGTATCAAAGGATTTTATTAACAAAAATATTTCAGTAACATTAGAGGCTTACTACAAAAATATGAAGAACATTGTAGGAATGAAAGAAGGCTCTAGTTTTATGCAAAATATGGAATTTGACGAGGCTCTAAACACAAATGAAGTTGAAAATTTACGATGGGAACAAATTATAACAAGAGGCGATGGCAAAAGCTACGGAACAGAATTAATGGTACAACGCAAAGCTGGTAAAATAACAGGTTGGGTTGGCTACACGTTATCGTGGACTAAACACAAATTCCCTGAATTAAACTTTGGAGAAGAATTTTGGGCAAAATACGACCGCCGACACGACATATCAATAGTTGCAGCCTACGACATAAACGACCGAATAAAATTAGGAGCAACATGGGTATTTGCAACAGGCAACGCATTTACTTTCGGTTCATCAAGATACGAATCGATAACTCACAACCCCTTTGCTGAAAACCAAGTTCCACATAAACAAACTAAATTGCACTATCCAGGACGTAATACTTTCAGAATGGAAAATTATCATAGGTTAGACCTTGGTATAAAGTTCACAAAAGAACGTAAACGAGGTGTACGAACTTGGGACATTAGCATATATAATGTGTATTGTCGTAAAAATCCATTCTTTTACTTTATGGATGTTGAATATCCTAATGGATATAACGAGGAAAGTGTAAGTGTTATTAAACGACAATCGCTATTCCCTATTTTACCAAGCATAACATATAGTTTTAAATTTAAATAAACCACTAACCATCAACATATTAATTTACAAATAATTAACGAAATGAAAACACTAAAATTATTTATATTAGCCACAATTATAATATTATCAACAGGTTGCGAACCAGAAGTTGCAGAATTAGACATGCCCGAAAACCCAATTCAGTTAGCAGTATTCGGATTTATATCGCCAACCGACAGCATAACAAAGATATATGTAAGTGGCTCGGTGTCAGTATTAGGCAAACATCAATCACCTAAAGAGATACACAATGCAACAATTACAATAACTCACAACAACAAAACATATAATTTACCATACAATCCAAACTACGACGCCTACACTATAACCAGTAATGAATTAAAAATTATTGGAGGCGAAACATATACCCTAACAGCCTCAGCCTCAGGATACCCAACAGCCACCTCTACAATAAAAACTATAGCAGAAGAAAACAAAAGCTTAAAGGCTATACAAAACTATCCGTACATAAAACACGACGATAAAGACAATAATTATGTAACACTACAATTAACATGGCAGGATAATGCTAACCAAGAAAATTATTATGCTCTGCACATACAACAATCCGAGATAACATCAACAACATACACGCAACCTTACAAAAACACTTTTTTTAAAATTTTTGAAGATACTTACTTTAACGGAGAAGAAAAAACTTTTAAAGAAAGAACTCATATCTCATATAATACAGACACAGCAATATTTAACATTCTATTATTAAATACCGACAAACATTATTATCTATATCATAAAAACCAAAAAAACAACAATTGGAACTCTGATGATAACCCATTTGTTGAACCAACCCCGATATATACAAATATAAACAACGGAATAGGTGTATTTTGCTCATACACAAAATATGGTATAACTGAAAAATTTACTAAAAAAGAATAGTTTTTTTTGAAAGGAGTTAAGCGTTAAGCTTTCTACATTAGTTCTTCTTTTTTTTAATTTTAAGTATTAAAAATCTTTTTTAGGAATTGCACATTAATACTGTTGATAAAAGGCTAAAACCTAATACCACAAACATAAAAGAAGCGTTTAGATTAAATATTAATCTTAAACCTTTTTTATAAAAATACTTGTAACAAATGTAATTATTACTAAAACAAAAACTATAATCATAATGCTATCTATTTTACTCTTTATAAGTATAGACGTGTAAAATTATAAAAAGTTACAAAAAACACAAACTTAATAGAAACTTATTAAGTTAATTGTCGCTCTATTAAAAAAAATATTATACATTTGAACGGTAAAAAAACAACTCAACAAATTAAACTATGATAATATAAATTTTCATAATATATGTTAATTTTTAATTATCAAAGTAATTTAGCTTGTTTATAAAGTTAAAATCAATGAAGAAAAGCATAATATATAAACCCCTTTTATTATACGTAATATTATTATTTTCTTTTACGGATTGCTCAGAACAAGAGCAAACAACTAACTCAATAAACAACAGTTTACGAAACTCTACACCAGAGTTTTTAAAGAATAAAAAAAATCTATACCTACTAAAAGATAGCTTATACAGAGATAGTTTACAAAGACGTGCTGATACTTTATGGGGACAAGAACAATTTGAAGACTTACTAGCTATAGAATATCAACTACTAGGATATTACGAAAACTTTTGCCCCCAAGGAGAAAACCGCAACAAGCAAATTTCAATTATACATAATTTAATAGGTAACATTTACTTTGAACAAGAATTATACAACAAAGCAAAACAATCTTACGACACGGCTCTTACATTCGCAAAAGAATACAATACCCCCAATCAATTAATAGAATCTTACTTTAATATAGGTAAAATATACTACGCTTACGAACAAGACTTTAACACCTCCGACTCATTATTTCAGTTAGCTTTAAAAATATACAATCAAAACAAAAACAAATTACCAATTACTGCCAATGTACCTAAACTATACCGTGCTTTAGCTTGGATACAACATCATAAATACACAAACACAAAAAAGACCATTAAATACATTAACCTAGCAAAAGAATATAATAAAAAATTAGGAAATAAAGATATAGAGACACTCTTATATTTTGATATTGCCGATGTAAAGTACGGAAGCGGTGATGTTAAAGGGGCTTTAGATTATTGCTTAAAAAACCAGACAAAAACATGCCATAGTTTACGTTACGAAAGGTATACCTACATGTATATATCCGATTTTTTTGAAGAATTAGACGATTACAAAAACGCTTTAGCATATAAAAAAAAGGAATACGATGTAAATATACAAATGAAGAATACCGACATATTAAACAAATATGATTTCTTAAAGCAAGAACAACAACTCAAGATAAAATCAATTGAAGCAGACTTAGCTATTGAAAGAACAAAAAAAGACAGAAAAATAAAACTATTACTTCTAATAATAATTGGCATATTTCTTATAGGATTATTCTTTGGAGAAATGCAATACAAAGAAAAAGTAAAACAAATGAAATTAGCTAAAGCTACCAATACAGAATTAGAATACACAAAACATAAATTAGAACTATCATTTGAAAATATATTAGACGGCTTAAAATATGCTAAAAACATTCAAGATATCATAATACCCAAACAAAAAATGATAGACGAAATTTTCCCTGAAAACTTTGTAATATTCAAACCCAAAGATATTGTATCAGGCGATTTCTATTTAATAAAAACAATTGACACTAAACAGATTATTGCACAAATAGATTGTACTGGACACGGAGTTTCAGGAGCCTTTATAAGTATAATAGGAAATACAGGTATAGAAATTGCAATAAAAAAAGGAGCTAAAACACCTGCTGATATATTAAATATTCTAAACACATACATACATAACGAACTATTTGAAAAAGGCATAAAAGATTCAATGGAAATAACCATAATATCTTATGACACAAGCTCTGGAGAATTAATCTACGCTGGGTCAAAATCTGAATTATTATTATTCCCAGAACACGATATTACTGTACATTGCAATAAAAAATGTAATACGTCCATTTTACAAACAGAATTATCTTCAAAAGTAAGACAATACTACAACACCGATTATTTCTACAGAACAAAAGGGTCGTTTCAGCATATAGGAAAAGATAACGACAATAAATTCTACAACAACACAATTCAATTTAACAACGGAACTATATATTTATATTCCGATGGCTTTGCCGACCAATTAGGTGGAGCAAACAACACTGAAGAGACTCATAAATTCAAAAAACTACACTTTATCGACCTAATACAAGAAAATGCACACAAACCAATGGCTGAACAAAAAGCTATACTTACCGAAACATTAGAAAAATGGCAAGGGAACACAGAACAAACCGACGACATTACCTTAATAGGACTACGGTTAAGGTGTCAAGGTTAAATAGATAAAATACAAGATAAAAAACACCCAACACCTAACCTAAACAATCTACATAGCATCTATTTTACGCACAATTTTAGCGTGTATTGAAGGAAAGAATCTTCGGATTTTTAATATAAGCAACTCTTTTCCTCCTATTGGTATTTCACGCTTTTCTTTTCGCAAGCCTTTTAATATCTGACTCGCTGCCTGTTCAGGAGTTATACCATTAGCCTGACCGGGATCTAACTTGCCATGTTCCTTACCGTCCTTATCAAGTGCAAACTTTGATATATTAGTATTGATACGACCACCGATAAACACAGATACTCGTATATTTTTATCGTAATATTCGGCTAATATAGTTTCAAAAAATCCGTGCAAAGCGTGTTTTGATGCCGAATAAGCCGACCTATACGGAAACCCAAATTTACCAACCAAACTTGATGCTACAGCAAGTTGTCCTCCACCATTTTCAACCATGCTGGGCAGAACAGCTTTTGCCAATGTAATTACCGCAAAAAAGTTTATCTCCATTATCTTACGGATATTCTCCATAGGTGTATCCATAGTAAACGAACGCTGACTAATACCTGCAAACTGGTAAAGCCCAGATATTTTTTCGCCATCGGCAAGCACTTTCTCTGCTACATTGATAATATCTTGAGTGTTTAGCATATCCAGAACCTCAATTCGTACTGAACTACCACTATTCTCTATCTCCTTAGCTGTTACTTGTAACCCTTGTTCATCTTTATCGGATATTATTAACCTTGTGTTAAATTTTGCCAAAGCAATAGCCGTAGCTTTACCCATTCCTGATGATGCACCTGTTACCCAAAAAGTTTTATTATTAAAATTCATATTAAGCTTATTAAAATCCTAATTCTTCGTTAATTATAACTATTGTTGTTCTACCTTTATCGTCGCCATTTATTAAAGTAAATTTATTAGCCAACTCATCAGCGGTATAAGGCTTTTTACCATATTCCAAAGCCTTATCATTTATACGTTTTAAGTTTTTAACTATTGCCACCTCATTAATTCGTTTTTTTGCAGAAGTAATATCGTCAGTTATTTTATTAACCCCAACAAATATAAGAACCTTAGTAGGTCCAAATATCTGTGCCGCTACACGGTTTCCGCTACCATCAACATTAAGCAACTCTCCATTTTTGGTAATGGCATTAGTTCCTGTTATGTACAAATCGCTCAAAATCCCCTCACGACGACGCCTTACATTCTCCTCACCACTAATACCTTTTTCGTACTGATTGCATAGTTCTATATTTTTCAGACCCACTAAATAATCTAATAAACCTATTTGCTCTACGGTTACCGAGCCTCCCAGCCCTATTTTTATTCCTTCAGATATTTGCGATTTAGCAAACTCCAAAGCCTCTTGTTTATCATTAACTAATTTTACTGTAAATCCGTTCTTTTCCAGATTCTTAATACACTTATCCATATATTTTTTATTAGAAATTAAGATTTTTGACCATTAGTTTTTTTTTACCTCAACAAGTAAAACATTAAGGCAAAACGCTAAAAACCTACAAAAATACTAATTTATAATTTATATTTTCTTTTAAAACATATCTACCTTTATTGCCTCGCCCGAAACCACTTTAAATGTTTTTTGCGATGTAAAAGCACATTCAATAGCATTTATCGGTCGTGATATTACGGTGTATGTCCCCGGTAATATTGCAAAAGTTTGAATATTATTATCCGATTTTAAATTTTTTATCCGTACAAGTTCCTTGCCTTTTTTCATATAGATAGCACCAACAGCATTAGCCGACCCTATAAAAGTTACCAACCCCGGTTCGGGTATTTGTATTGTTGTAGTTTCGCTTTGCTTTACTTTTAAATCGTCAAATACCATGATTGGCAAGGTTAACACCTGCACTTTATAAGTTCCTATCAGATACTTACATTCTATATTAAAATCCTGAACATTAAGTATTTTGCCCGTTTTTCTATCCTGCACCAAAAACTGCAAAGGTTTATTATAATACCTATCGTTTGTTTTTACCAAGATACTACCTTGAGGCGTTTCAACATCAACCGTATTATGCTCGCCTGCATTTAACTGAATATTATCAATCTCCACTGCTGGAATTGTATGAACCTTTATTCGGTACGTTGGCAAAGGGTCGATACGTAAGGTATCAGGTAATTTATTACGGTTTAAGGTGTGCATAAAATTATACTTTATTTTACCTGAGAACTCATCATAAAACGTCATATTTACGTTAGTTTCAGTAGCTTTCTTTTTACTGTCGAGCAGATTAACTTGCAAAGTTGTACTATTAAGAGCTTGTGAAACAACCACATCTAACACCTCCTTAAAACGCTCCTCGTTATTAGCATCGTAATAACGCCCCACACATTCAAAGGTTTTTCTAAACTCCAAATCTAAACCTATACCAATAACAAAAGGTTTTAATACTATACCTTTTTTTTGCAACTGCCTACTAACAGCACAAGGGTCGCCATCGCACGACTCAATACCATCAGTAATTAATATTATAATATTTCGGCTATTCTTTTTCTTCGGAAAATCGTTAGCACACAATTCTAACGAGTAAGCAATGGGTGTTGTACCTTTCGGACGAATTTTATATAATCGTTTTTTTATATCGTCGTAATTATTTTTACCAAAGGGTACTTCTAACTTAGTATCGCCACAATCTTGAGGAGGTACAGGACTTTGATGCCCGTAAACACGCAATGCTACCTCAACATTTTCAGCTTGCTGCAAACTATCCAACATCTCGGACAGCAAACGCTGGGCTACTTGCATTTTTGTACCACTCTCCCACTTTGTGAGCATACTTTGCGAGCCATCAAGAACAAATAAAATACGAGTTGTTATTATTGGCTTTTTAGGTCGCTCCTGCCCCCAAACCAAAGCACTACACAACAAGCAAAAAACTACTAAAAACTTCTTCATCTAACAAAAAAACTTAATACTAAAAACTTAATACTCAATACTATCCTAATACTTAAAACTACTACCGCCCAAAAATTCTCTAAGTATAGATGTTGGTGGAATATCCTCTTCATCTTGAATAGGCGAAATATATTTAAAGAAGTTTATTAAGCGGGTTGCTTCACGAAAAGCCTTATCGGTAGGCGAAACCTGATTTAATATTGGTTCGGCATATTTTTTTAGCACACCTAATTCGTAATGGATAGCTGTATTAAACATAATAGCCGCATTCTCTTGATGTGGGAAGATGTGTTTCTCCTCGCCACTACGCACACTCGCCCAACGGTTAATTGTTTCACTAGCACTGTATCCACGATATTTAAAATCGCGAATTATACGCCTGATTAAACGCGTATCGGTAGTTGGTATGCGGTTATGATTATCTAACGACAAGGTTGTAAGTGCTGAAACGTAAATATTAAACTTATCCTCATCTTTTATAGCATAAGTTAATTTAGGATTTAATGCGTGTATACCTTCGGCAATTATTATTGTTTTATCATCAATTTGCAGTTTTTCGCCATCAAAATAACGCTTACCTGTAAGGAACGAGAATTTTGGCAGTTCAATTTCCTTACCCTCACACAGAGCCGTTAAATCATTATTAAAATACTCAATATCAATAGCCTCTAAAGCCTCAAAATCATATTCTCCTTTGTCGTCTAATGGGGTTTTATCTCTATCTACAAAATAATTATCTAACGACAGAGTTACTGGCTTTAATCCAGCAACTTTAAGCTGTATTGCTAAACGTTTGGCAAAAGTCGTTTTTCCTGACGATGAGGGTCCTGCTATTAAAACCAACTTAGGTAAAACCTTCTGATTATTTATAGTGTCGGCTATTTGCGACAATTTCTTCTCATGCAATGCCTCCGATATTTTAATCAAATCGCTTACTTCTTCAGTTTGTATCTCCTCATTAATCTTACCCATATATCCAATATCTAATATCTCGCCCCACTCCTTATATTCTTGAAAAATATCAAATAATTTATTTTGCAACACTAATTCCTCAACCTCTTGCGGATTTGACCGTTTAGGTGGCAACAGCAACATACCGTCGTAATACTTAACCAAATCAAACACCTTTAAATAGCCTGTTGAAGGAACTAAATAACCATAAAAATAATCAAACACATCGCCTAACTTATATATTGGAGTATAGAAATCGGAGATACTATCAAATAGTTTAACCTTCTCTTCCAATTTATTTTTTTTGAATAACTCAATAGCTTTCGGCGTTTCTATTTCTTTACGTTCAAAAGGTAAATCTTGCTTTATTATATCTCGCATTTTTTCACCTACCTCAAAAACCATATCATTAGTAATTGGCGTATTTAAACCCTCCAACTCACAGTAAAATCCTTTTGATATTGAATGCTCTATCTTTAATTGTGCTTGAGGGTATAATTCGCGAATAGCTTTTTGCAAAACAAACGACAACGAATTAATATACATACGCATACCCTCGGCGTTAGTTATATCAATAAAATCAATTGTTTTCGGGTTATAAACCTCATAGTCTAAACCTTTTATTTTATTATTTACAAAAGCTCCAACTATATTTTCTGATATTCCACAATCTTTTGCTATCTCTTTAAGGGCTACCCCCTTAGGAAACTGTTTTTGACTATTTGTATTCGCACAAAATATTTCTATCATCTGTCTATTCATCTGTTTAAAATTTGCTAATATATTTCTCAATAACAATTACAAAATAAAGCTATTTTTTAATAAGACATTATATTATTTTAAAGTTTTTTCTGATAATCTTTTTATGTATAAACTTAGATACTTTACATATTTAGGTCAGAAGATTGAAGTATAATAACAACTCCTCAAAACAAAAGACTTTTGCCACTTAAACAAAAGTCTATTTTTTTTAAGATAAAAAATATATCTATCCTCTACTAAAAATTGCTTTAATAATATGACCTGCCATTTTCGGATTTTCTTTTAGTCGACGAGTTGAGTATCCAAACCAATCCTCACCAAACGGAACATAAACCCTCATTCGGTGCCCTTTGTCTAATATCTTTTTACGGAGTTCTGGCGTTACACCATACAACATTTGGAACTCATAGTTTTCTTTTGGAACATTATATTTTTCAAGTAAGCGGAATGCCTCATTAACTAAATTTTTATCGTGCGTAGCAATACCTACATAAATTCCATTTTTAAGCATAAACTCCAAATCCTCAACATAATGCTGATTTATTTCTTCATATTTTTTATATGCAATATCCTCTTTTTCAACGTAAATACCCTTACACAAACGATAATTTAGTGGCTTTTCAGCTTTATGCTTTTCAAGCATGTTTTTCACATCTTGTAAAGTTCGTTTTAGGTATGCCTGAACAACTAACCCTACATTATTTGGAAACTCCTCTTTTATTCTCTGATAAATATCAATTGTATCATCGGTACAAGGCGAGTCCTCCATATCAATACGTACAAAACTATTATACGAGGCTGCTTTGGCAATAATCTCACGAACATATTTATAACAAACTTCCTTGTCTATAAGCAAACCAAACATACTCAACTTTATAGAGCAGTTTCCGTTTATTTTATTTGTTTCCAAAGCATCAATTACATCTAAATATTTTTGCGTATTTTCCTTTGCCTCGTCCAAAGTTTTTATAAATTCGCCCAACACATCAATAGTAACCATAGTGTTGTTGCTATTAAGTTTTTTCGATATTTCCATTGCTTGTTCAACAGTTGTTCCTGCAATGTATTTTTTTGAGAAAATCCATATTAACTTTTTAGGCATATGGGGTAACATCCCTGCTATTAATTTATTAAACATAAGCGTAAGTTTTAAGGGGTTAGTAATATATAAACAAACATGTATTGCTTGTATAAAATCAAAGATAATAAATTTTTATTAAAAAAACAACTTTATACAATAGCTATCTTACTGCTTAATAATCAAAGTAAATTAATGCTAATATAGATAAAATAAGAACAGAAAAAATTGTTTTAATAACTAAACATATTTCATTAAATTTGCCCAAAACATAAAAAAAGTACTAAAATGGTAAATAAAAAACTAATAAATCCACAAAGCATAGTGGTTGTAGGAGGTTCAGACGACGTTACCAAACCAGGTGGCAAAATGCTAAAAAACGTTGCATCAAGTCATTTTAAAGGAGAACTGTATGTTGTTAATCCTAAAAGCGACGAGGTACAAGGCATAAAATCGTACCGTAACGTAAACGACTTGCCAAATGTTGATATGGCAATAATATCAATAGCTGCAAAATTTTGCTTAGATACAGTAAAAGTACTTGC
>PDWI01001499.1_pt1 | contig 36871 bp, 30 predicted proteins | sample 1430891 | NCBI WGS metagenome assembly PDWI01 (sample SAMN01162508, study PRJNA174530) | Oral metagenome, whole genome shotgun sequencing project. | biome: Marine environment; feature: Marine mammal; material: Swab sample of the gingival sulcus; isolation source: swab sample of gingival sulcus... | reverse complement strand
TTTTTACAAGAATATCTAATAAAAGTATCTCCTCACACAAAATGGGTCGACCTTCCTTTTATTGAGCTTTAACTAAAAAAGATAATGAAGCAATACAACCTAAGTCCTGAAGAAGAAAAAACTCTCATTGAAAATCAATTTAATGAGATCCTAAACTTCTATATGTCTTCTAACCATAGGAAGAAAAAAGATATTATTATCAAAGCTTTTAATTTTGCAAAAAATGCTCATAAAGACCAAAGAAGAAGAAGTGGAGAACCTTATATATTTCATCCTTTAGCTGTAGCCCGTATCATTTGCATTGATATGGGCTTAGGCTCAACCTCTATAGTCGCAGCTCTCTTGCACGATATTGTGGAAGACACAGAGTATACTGCTGAAGATATTGAAACGCTTTTTGGTCCTAAAGTTACCCAAATCATACTTGGAGTAACAAAGCTAAAAGATGGGATGTTTGAAGATAACCCCTCTCAATCAGAGCAAGAAGAGGCTTTTAGAAACCTCTTCATCGTTATGACGAAAGATATTCGCACCATCCTTATCAAATTGGCTGACCGTTTACATAATATGCGTACCATTAGCGTAATGTCTACGAAAAATAAGATGATCAAATCGGGGGAGACCATTAATATGTATGCTCCTATTGCATATAAACTCGGCCTATTTAGTATCAAAACTGAGCTGGAAGAATTAGCCTTTGCTTCCGAACATCCTCAACAATATGAAATCCTAAAAAATAAGATTGAAGAATCTAGTACGCAACAACTTGAAATTTTTAATGAATTTATATCAACTATTGAAGCTCACCTAAAAGCTCTAAATATTGATTATACGATTAAAAAAAGAATAAAACCCATTTATTCTATCTGGAAAAAGATGAAAAGAGATCAACTCAGCTTTGAAGAAGTTTTTGATCTTTATGCTGTTCGTATTATCTTCACCCCAACTTCTGATGAAAATGAAAACGATATTTGTTGGAAAATCTTTTCACGTATATCTTACGCCTTTCCTAGAAATAATGAACGTACTAGAGATTGGATCTCAACTCCCAAAAGTAATGGATACAAAGCTCTTCACTTAACCGTCTTAGGTCCTTTGCAACAATGGATAGAAGTGCAAATTCGTAGTCAAAAAATGGACCAAATTGCCGAAATGGGATTAGCTGCTCATTGGAAATACAAAACAGGTGATCATTTTCAATCGCCTGAAATAGAAAAGTGGCTCAATCAAATTCGAGAAACTCTAGAAAATCCCAATCCTAGCTCTATGGATTTTCTTGACACCATACAGGGGAATATATATACAGACGAAATCATCACTTATACACCAGCCAAAGATACGATTATACTACCTCGTAATGCAAGTGTACTAGACTTTGCTTACCATGTGCATGAGAAAATTATTGGTCCTCACTGTATCGCTGCACATATAAATGGGCAATTAGCACCTTGGTCTGCTACTCTCAACAATGGAGATTTAGTAAAAATTATTACAAACAAAGAGAAGTTTCCTCAAGAAGAATGGCTTGATCACGTAATTACTAAAAGAGCCAAAACATCTATACGAAAGTATTTTAAAGAATTATACGAAGAACAAGTAAAAGAAGGTGAGAAAATTATACGGACACTTCTCAAAGAAAAAGACATTGAAAGCAACGATGAGAATTTATTATTACTATCTAAATACTTCAATAAAAAATCTCTTAATGAGTTCTTCTCATCTATTGCCAAAAATGAAATTGATCTTTCTGTTGAATTAAAAAGTTTAATTGAAGATATAAAAAATATCTCCCAAACAGCGAACAATAAAAATTCTGAAGAAATAGATCCTACAATTATTGATAAGAAAAAGCCTTATGTTCTAAAGAAAAATGCTTTTTACCAAAACTATATTACCTCTACTTGTTGTTCCCCTATATTAGGAGACAATACGGTGGGATTTATCAAAAATAAAAATGAAGTCTATTTACATCAACGATCTTGCGAGGTTGCTACAAAACTAAAATGTAAAGGCAAAAAAAACATTGTAGAAACTGAATGGGGAGAGCATCCCAACATATTATTTGAAGTGTCTCTTAAAATAAAAGGTATTGACTCTGCAGGAATTCTAAAGGCTATTGTTAATTATATTTCTACAGATATAAATATTAGTATTAGTGAGATCAAGCTTTCTTCCGCTAATGGAATCTTTGGTGGAACAATAAAGGTGCTTGCACGTAATCGTGATGATATCAATAGACTCTGCAAAGAACTTCCCCGAAATCCACATATTAATAGTGTCGTTCGACTTTAAATAAAAAAAGGGGATGCCCCTTATGACATCCCCTCTTTTCCAACTAAATGTAAATAAGAACTAAAATCTTCTCCATATAAAGGATAACTTTTTCGAATAACAGAAAAATCATCAAACTGCAGCTTCCAATCTAATAGATAAGCTATAGACCATGACATCGCTAATCTATGATCTTTTTTGGTGGAGATGATTAGCTCTTTTTCATCTTTTAATTCTCTATCTCCTTCCCAAAATACAGCATCCAAATCCTCTTTAACGAAATACCCCATTTGATTTGCTACTGCAACTAACTCTGAGAGACGATCGGATTCTTTTAATCTTAAATGAGCGACATTCCTAAAATGAAAAGGAATATTATTCAAAATGCAGGAAACAAACAAGGCTGGTAATAAATCGGGAACATCTTTTAAATCAGGAGAGAAGACGGATTGTACAGAAGAGGAATTCTCTTTCCAAATTTTTATCCCAGAACCATCTAGAAATTCTGTTTGCACCCCTAATTCTTTCATTATTAATGCAATTCTCTTATCTCCTTGCCCATCTTCTTCTTTTAAATAAGGGATGTGTATTTGAACATTCTGAGATGAAGTTAAAACCCAACTATATAAGTAAGATGCAGCACTCCAATCTCCTTCTATATTCATTGCCATCCTTTCTATAGAAGATGATGTATAAGGAGTATTCTTTACTATAATCTTTTCTCCAAAATCTTCTATACTTGCTCCTGCCATTTTCATCATAGATAGGGTTAAATCAATATATGAAACACTTGGTAAGGACTTATCCCTTCTTATCTCTAAAGGAGTAGATAGATAAGGTGCTACTAATAATAAAGATGAGATAAATTGGCTACTCTTATTGCCTAAAGAAGCATCTATAACAGCTCCCTTTAAATTCTTCTTTCGGGGGTTAATCTGCAAATGACTCCACTTCCCATCTTCTGTAAAAATGGCTGTTATATCTGCCCCTAGATAGTTGAGAGTATCTAATAATTCTTGTATAGGACGTTCTCGTAGACGGCTCTCAGCTACAAATTCAACTCTTCTATCAGTTAAAAGAGAAAAAGCTGAAAGGAGAAATCGCAAGACAGTACCTCCACCACCAACATCTATAACTAGAGCTTCTTGATTCGTAGATTTATAGTAGGATGAAAAAGCTTTAAGCATTAATTGTACATCTTCTGGTAAAGATTTTTCTTGCCAAAAACGATAAATTTGATGTAACACTTTATCAAAGTTTCCCGTAAGAAAAGCCATTGTAAAGAGTCTATTTACAAAACTCTTGGAAGGAGGTAAGCCTTTTACAAAATAAGAATACATAGTATTATTCCCCTCTATTTTCCTGCATTCGATACAATTTTGTATAGTATCCATCCAATGCAAGTAAGTCTTGATGTCGCCCCTTTTCTACAATGACTCCATCATCTATAACACAAATTAAGTCGGCATTAACTATTGTAGAGAGACGATGAGCAATCACTAAAGTTGTTCTATCTTTTAATAAATTATCCAAAGCATTTTGCACTAATCTTTCAGACTCATTATCTAAAGAAGAAGTAGCCTCATCTAAAATTAATATGGGCGGATTTTTTAATACAGCTCGAGCAATACTCACTCTTTGCCTTTCTCCTCCACTTAAACGACAGCCTCTATCACCTATATTCGTTTCATATCCTTCGGGTAAACGAGAAATAAAATCATAGGCATTGGCAATCTTTGCTGCATAATCTACTTCCTCTTTATTGACCTTTTCCATAGAAAAAGCAATATTATTATAAATCGTCTCATTAAAAAGGATAGGGTCTTGATTTACATTACCTATCAAACCTCTTAATTCTGAAAGTTTAAATTCTCGAATATCAACACCATCTATTGTTATACTTCCCTCCGAGACATCCCAAAATCGAGGTAACAAATCTACAAGAGTACTCTTTCCTGAGCCTGAAGAACCAACAAAAGCAATGGTCTTTCCTTTTTCAATTTTTAAATTAATCTGCTTAAGCACAAGCTTTTCTTTAGAATAACTAAAAGAAACATTATTAAAACTAATCTCTTTTTCAAAACTTATCGGACGTGGATGAGGAGGCGAAACAATTGGATTTTCTATATCTAAAATCTTCTCAATACGATCAATAGATGCCATACCTTTTTGTACAGCATACGAAGCTCGACTTAACTCTTTGGCGGGTTGTATTATACTATAAAAAATTATTAAATAGTAAATAAATGTCGGTGCTAATATAGAACTTTCTCCATTCAGAATAAGACTTCCTCCATACCACAATATAATAGCTATCGCTATGGTTCCTAGGAATTCACTAACTGGATGTGCTAAGTCTTGCCTTTTATAGACCATTGATATTAACTTTCTATATTCCTCATTAGAAGTTCTAAAACGAGAACGAATTCTTTCTTCTGCTCTAAATGCTTTTATAATACGTAAGCCTCCTAAGGTTTCTTCAACTTGCGACATTAAATTGCCCCACATATTTTGCCCTTCTAAACTCTGACGACGTAATTTCTTCCCAATTAAGCCCATTAAATAACCTGCTGGAGGAAGCACTAGAAATACAAAAAGAGTTAATTCCCAACTTATTGCAAATAAAGTTCCCAAATAGATTATCAAAAGAATTGGATCTTTAATTAAAACTTCTAAAGTTTCAACAATCGTCCACTCTACATCTCCAACATCCCCCGAAATACGAGCTAAAATATCCCCTTTATGCTCCTCATTCATAAAAGACATAGGAAGAATAGTAATCTTGTCATTTAATTTATTCCTCAAATCTCTAACCACACCTGTGCGAACTGGAATTAAAGTCCATTTTGCCAGATAAGCTGAAAGAACTTTTAGAAAGGTCATTAAGATAAGATATATACACAAAAATATTAGAGTTTTACTCGCTCCATATTGCTCTATCAAGGACTCTATATAATAAGTAAAATTATTAATCAGAGCTTCTCCCATAGAAACTAAACTTTTAATTCCTTTCCACGAAATAGAGTCTAAAGGTATATAGGATGTGGCTTTAGCTGTCATTCCAAACAAAATCTTTAGTATAGGCATTATCATTGAAAATGCTAAAAGATTAAGAATGGCTACTAAAACATTAAAAAATATACTAAATCCAATATTCTTTTTATAAGGGAATACGTATCTTTTTACAACACCTATATAGCTACTCATAAAGCTCTTTTCTTTAATTTTTTATTTTTTCTTTGGAGCATATACCTGCAGCCTCTTTTCTGACATCAATATTTCTAACTCTTTCCCTAAATGGTGCTTTTCTCCATCTATCTGCACAGAACCTTCTTCTTCTCGTTCTATAATAATATGCTTCCCCTTAAAAAGGTCTACACAAGCATTTTTATCAATCTTCTTTGTAAATAGTTGAACTGCTAATCTTGCCATATTTAGGCCTGATATAGGACGAATTAAAACAAGATCAAAAAGACCGTCTGACAAAGAGGCATGAGGTGCGATATAGGCATTATTCCCATATTGATCAATATTAGCACAGGTTAATAGAAAAGCTTCCCGAGAAATTGATACACCATCTACTTGAATACGATAAGGCTTAGCTTTAAAAAGGTGGTACTCTTTTATAGCCGAACGAACATAAGCAAGAAGACCTCGACTTAGATCTTCTTCATATCTTTGAGTTAAATCAGCATCAAAACCTACGCCACAAGTACAGAAAAAAGGAATACCATTCATTTCTCCTGTATCAATTAAAGAAACATCTCCTTGTGTTATAATAGAAATCGCTTCTTTTTCATTATAAATTGGAATTCCTAAAGCTCGTGCTAATCCATTACCACTCCCCTTAGGGATAATACCCATTTTAGAAGAAGTGCCATATATACTTGAAGCGACTTCATTAATCGTACCATCTCCTCCAACTGCAATTATTGTTTCTACACCTTTAGAAACAGCCTCCTTTGCAAGTTCTCGGGCATGATTTTTTCCTTTTGTATAAGCTATAAATAATTCCTCTTCTCTTGCATTGTAAGTTTGGGCTAAAAGAGATGGAATACTCCCTTTAGAGAAGGTTCCTGAAATAGGATTAATTATAGCTAGGACTCTTTTCATCTTAATAAAACTATTCTGTTTGATTTTGAGAAAACAAACGTTGCTCTGCTAACACTTCATATTTTGTATTGGGACGCCCATAATTGCAATAAGGTAATATACTTATCCCTCCTCTTGGTAAGAAGAGCCCCTTTACTTCAATATATTTGGGATTCATAAGGGCTATCAAATCATTCATAATTATATTAACACAATCTTCATGAAATGCCCCATGAGAACGAAAACTAAAAAGATATAGCTTTAAACTTTTACTTTCAACCATCTTAACATCTGGGATATAATCTATCAAGATGCTTGCAAAATCAGGTTGCCCAGTTATTGGACATAAGGCTGTAAACTCAGGACAATTAAAACGCACCCAATAATCTCTATCCCTATGCTTATTTTCAAAGACTTCTAGTACTTCTGGAGCATAATCTTGCTTATACTCCGTTGCTTTTCCTAGTTGTTGAAGATTTAGTTCAGAACGGTCTCGTGTACTCATTATTCCTTTTCCTGTTTAGTTTCTGCTATAATATTCTTCGTTTTCTTAAAAACTATACTCCAGCCCTTCTTAGCACATTCCTCAATAATCTGATCACGCTCTTCCAGGGCTTTAACTTCTTTTATGTCTGAAATTATAAGTAGCAAATTCTCGCCTGTTCTATCTGGCAACAATGCTTCCAACATCTTTAAGCCCTCTACAGTATTTATTATATCTATGTCCTTTATAACATTAGGGAAGATGAGTTTCTGTAAATTCTTTATTATAGGCATCTGTGCAAATAAATCCGGTGCACAATGTAGCACATTTAGTTCTACATTTTCTTCTATAATAAGCTCTTTCAAATAGGGAGAATAACTATAAAGAGCTTGTAAAGCTTCATTACCTGACAAATCTAATCTTTCTATTTCAGCATTTGAAATATTCAGTTTCTTTAGTTTGTTACAAGTTGATAAATCTAAAATCTTTATTTTTAAATTCAATAAGTCTAATGACTCAATCTTTTGCAATCCTTCTAGAGATAAATTGGTAATTTTTGTAAAAGACAAATTTAGTTCCACTAAATCTTTAAGTCTACTAAGGTCTATCTCCTCCACTCTTGTTCTTTTTAAAGAAAGAACCTCTAGATTTTCAAAACTTGTAAGATCTATATTTTTTATCGGATTAAAGTTTAGAGATATTACCTTTAGATTGCTTCCATCTTTTGGTAGAGTTAGTTCTTTTACTTGGTTGTTATCTAATACCAATTTTTCTAAAGATGAATAAGACGACAAATCTAATGATTTCATCTTATTCTTTTTCATATTTAAAGACTTTAAACTGTTTGAATTTATAGAAAATCCTTCTGTCTCCAATTCATTATTGACTAGTACTAACATTTCAAGATTAGGAGCATCAAGAACTAAGTTTGAGATTCTATTTCGAGAAAGATTTAAAGTCTTTAAAGCTGTACTTCTTTCTGCCACAAATTCTGTCAATGTAGATGATTTACACTCTAATTTAGAAATAGGTCCAATAATTCTAATTTCTTCTTTTTTTATAGTATAAATCCCAGACTCTTGAAAATCCTCCTCTAAAAGACCTTCAAACTTACATTGTGATAAATCTTCAGCTGTTATTAAAAGCTCTATCTTTTGGTTCTTACGTCGAGCTGTCTTTAGTGTAACTACTGGAAGTATTTTCTCTTCTTCTGTAGCTTCTTCTTGAAGCTCAAACTCTTTTTTAACAATTGGATTTTGTTCTAAAAATTCTTCTGGTAAGTGTAAGTCTGGATTTCCTGTTAAGGATAAAATGCGGAAACTATTTTCACTCACAAAAAGAAGCTCTTTTAATCCACAATTATTCGCTTTTAAAACTTTTAAGTTTTTACAATTTGACAAATCTAATCTTTCCAATTGATTACTTGAGCAACTCAACTTTTTCAACAAATCTGCCTCTAACAAAGACAATTCTTGAAGTTTATTATTTGCAACAGATAGACTTATCAACTTAGATTGATTCTTTATATCTATAGAGGATAAATTATTATTGGAAAGATTGATCATTACCATCTTTTGCTTCTCTGTAAAAGAAATACTTTCCAAATTATTATTAATACAATGGAAATCGGATAATCTATCTAAGTCCGAAAGATCGATCTCTTGCAATGAAGTCTTGGATAAATTTAATTCCTTCAATCTATTTTGTCCCTGAAATTCAATCTTAGCAACAGATACCCCTTCAAAATGTAAAGATTGCAGCATACCTGATATGCTTATAACATTATCCTCAATTGGATACTTAGCTAATTTTACTTTTGACAAGTTTTTATCTTGAGAAACTTTAGCTGAAATTCCACTGATTTCAACGGAATACCCTACTGCTTCAAAGAGAGCTTTATCAACTTGATCTTTTAAATAAATTCGGACAAAAGCGTTCTCTTTTTCTTCTTTATCCTCTAATGATTGAGAGTCTTCCTTTTCTTGAATAAATGGAGCTTCTTCTGAAACAAGTGGAGCATTGTTATCTTTATATTCCGCCACAAGTTTTTCCTGCTCTAAAGTTTCGTTATTGGGCTGCTCTTTATTTCCTAAAGCTGCTTGTTTCACCTCTGATCCATCTTGTTCTTGCACTTCCTTCCTTTTGGGTTTGAAAGTTCTCACTTCTTGTGCGATTTCCTCTTTTTGACTTTGTCCTTCTGTAGATTTTTGCTCTTTATCCTCTTTTTCATCAACAAAAACAAAGTTTAGATTGTCAACTTTGGGCATATTTATTTTACCCTTTTGAGAAGAATGTAACAAAAGTTCCGTGATTCCTTTTTTATCAAAAGATAAATCAGTCAAACTTTTCAATTTACTTATATCTAAAGAATGTAGCTGTGGATTTTTAGAACAATCAACTTCTCTTAAATAATTATGGAACAACAGCAATTTTTTCAAGTCATTATCGTTACATTTTAAGACTTTTAGTTGATAGTTCTTGTGTAGATACAAAGCTGACAATTTATTGTTTGAACAAAGCAAAGTATCTAGTTTTACTAAATCTTCTATGTATAAAGCTTTGATATTATTATTCTCAACACTTAATAATCTTAATTCTGGAGATGACAAGTGGAAATTCCCCTTCAATGAGTTATTTTCAAGATATACAAATTCTAACTTCGAACATTCTTTAGCCTTAAAAAATCCCAATTTATTATTGGAACAATTTAAATGTTTCAATTCTTCCATCCCTTGCAAACTAACTCTTGTTATTGCATTATTAGAAATATTTAAACGTTCTAAAGAACTTTTTGCACTATGTAAAGAATGGATAGCATTTAACTTATTATGACTACAATCAAGTTCTTTTAGCTCACTAATATTTTTCAAACTTAAAGTTCTCAATAAATTATCTTTACAACGCAATTTTTTGAGCGACAGAGAGCCTATAAACTCAATTTTTTCTATACTTTGATCCTCACAAATAAGGGTTTCTATATCTCCTCGAATCTTAATTGTTTGACTCTGTAGAGTATAAGAAGATGAAGAACTGGAATTCCAAGCTCTAAACATCTCTTTAACCCCTTTAATCTGTACATTTGCATCACTTCCTAGAGGTATCTCTATTGTCAAATCAATCTTCTCCCCTTTTTTCTTGTTTGTGCAAATAATAATTCCGCTTTTTTGTGGGAAAAAACGACGCCAAATCTTAGCAAAAAAACCTTCTGTTTGTGTCCTTTTATTCATAAATAATAATTAACTAATTGGCCATTTTTCAAAAACAGCCTCCAAAAATATACTAAAGGTATGCCTGTTATAATTTAAAATATGAGGAGGGTTCATCAACTCATTTTTAGATCTTTTCTTTTTAATTGGAGCTCTTTTCAGCTCTCTAAATTAAACGCATACACATCCAAACAAAGATAACAATTTTTATTTAGTTATTAACAGTTTTTCTTGGCAAAGTCCTTTCTAAATTTGCATACTAGAGAAATGAAAAATTCTTACTTTAAAACTTTAAAACTCTAGTATGCAAATTTTCTTTTCTCTAGTTAAAGTTAAAATCTTTCTAAAACTCAAATTTTCTTTCCTAAAAAAATCTTACTTTTGTGCATTATGGATAAGAATGAGGTTGTAAAAGAAAAGAAAAAGAGTACAAGAGAAACTTTAATTGAAGTTGCTCAAGATCTTTTTGGGCGATTTGGTATTAACAAAACCTCTATTAATGATATTGCCGAAGCCGCAAAAAAAGGCAGAAGAACAGTCTACACCTACTTTAAAAACAAGGAAGAATTACTTAGAGCCATTGTTGAACAAGAACTTAACATCCTTTTTGTAAAACTTCAAAAAGTTCGTACTTCCTCTCTTACCCCGCATCAAAAAATTATTTTTCTTATCTATACCCATGTAGAGACAATCTTTGAGATTGTTATGCGAAATGGCTCTCTTAAGGCAGCTTTTTTTAATGATATTAGTCAAGTAGAACGTATTCGTTATAAATTTGACAAAAAAGAGAAGCTCATTATTGCTCGAATACTTCGTGAAGGAGTTGAAAATGGTGATTTTGTCATTACAGATATTGACACAACTGCTATGCTTTTGCAATATTCTATCAAAGGACTTGAAGTGCCTTTCATTAATCAACAAACCCACAAGGGTCAAAAATCGAATACCTTTGATAAAATGAGAGCTGCCACAGAAGAAATCCTTTTTTATGGATTGAGGTATAACAATGAAAATCAAAAAACAAAAAACAAGGTAAGCAATGAAACTATTAACGAATAAAACAGCTCTTATAACTGGAGCAAGAAAAGGAATTGGACGTGCTATTGCTCTAAAATTTGCACAAGAGGGGGCTAATGTTGCTATTACAGTCCGAGCTTCAAACACCGACGTCGATGAATTAGTTGCAGAACTGAATAATTTAGGAATAAAAGCTAAAGCTTATATTTCGGATGCCGCTAATTTTGAATCTTCTCACAAAATTGTTGAACAAATATTAGCAGACTTTGGCAATATTGACATTCTCGTTAATAATGCAGGTATTACTAAAGATGGCTTATTGTTACGTATGACAGAAGAACAATGGGACAGCGTTATAGATGTTAACCTAAAATCTGCATTCAACTTAACTCATGCTGTGATCCCATCTATGCTTAAACAAAGAAATGGCAGCATTATTAATATAAGTTCTGTCGTAGGAATTAGTGGAAATGCGGGACAAAGCAACTACGCTGCATCTAAAGCAGGAATGATAGGTTTTACAAAGAGTACTGCCAAAGAATTAGGAGCTAAAGGCATTCGTGCCAATGTCATTGCTCCCGGATTTATTATGACAGAAATGACGGATAATCTTTCTGATGATGTTAAGAAACAATGGGCAAGTCAAATCCCCCTAAGAAGAGGAGGCTCTACAGTAGATGTTGCAAATGTTGCTCTCTTCCTTGGCAGTCATTTGTCCGACTATGTTACGGGGCAGGTAATTAATTGTTGTGGTGGAATGAACTGCTAATGAAAGTACTTTACGAAGACAATCATCTTATCATTGTAAATAAACTCCCCGGAGAAATTGTACATAGTGACAAAACGGGAGATATTTCTTTAGAAGACAAACTCAAAGCCTATCTTAAAGAAAAATATCATAAAACTGGGAATGTTTTTGTTGGAGTCGTTCATCGTCTTGACAGACCTGTTGGAGGACTTGTTGTCTTTGCAAAAACAAGCAAAGCTTTAGCTCGTATGAACAAACTTTTTGCTGAAGGAAAAGTACAAAAGACCTATCGTGCCATAGTGCCCAACAATAGCAAAGAAACTGAAGGTGAATGTATTAATTGGCTCATCCGCAACACGAAACAAAACAAAACGTATATTGTCAATGAAGGTAGGAAGGATGCTAAAAGAGCTCATCTAAAATGGAAACTTCTTTCAACAGCTGAAAGATACCAACTACTAGAAATTCAACTCTTTACAGGTAGACACCATCAAATCCGAGTCCAATTAGCAGGTATTCATAAAATTATAAAAGGAGACCTTAAGTATGGAGCTCCTAGAAGCAATCCTGATGCAAGCATTTCTCTTCTAAGTTATTCTATACATTTTGAACATCCTGTAAGTCACGAAGAAATTAATCTTATAGCCCCTACTCCTGCTGATAAACTTTGGCAACTTCTTATGAAAAAAGCAGAATAAAATTTTCTCTACTCTTCTCCTAGAATGAAATATTCTTCCCTTATTTTATTTCTAAGAATTTTATATTTTGGAATATTTACTTTAAGCTCTTCTTTTATGCTAAATGCTCAAAAAAACAACTTCCGAGTTATGACTTTTAATGTTGAAAATCTTTTTGACACCATTCATGACAAGGGGAAAAACGATAGGGCATTTTTGCCAGAAGGAGCCAATCATTGGACGCATAAAAGATTACAAAAAAAACTGTATGATCTTGCTGATGTTATTTCTGAAGTTGGAGGTATTAAATTTCCTGATATTGTTGGACTTATTGAAATAGAAAATGAAAATGTTTTGCAACAACTTCTTCAAAACACTGGACTAAAAAATGCAAACTACCAATATGTAATAACTGAAGGAGATGATAGTAGAGGGATTGATGTGGCTCTTCTTTATCTACCAGACATACTGAAAATAGAGAAACAAGAAGAATGGAAAGTGCATTTTACTCATAATCCGAACAAACACTCTCGCAATATACTCTATGTAAAAGGAACTCTTTTTAATCAACAAGAACTACATATTATGATTGTTCACCTCCCCTCTCGAAGAGAAGGGAAACAAAAGTCTGATCCTCATAGAAAAGATGTTATAGATCTTCTTCAAAAAAAATGCGACTCCATTACTAGAGTATCGCCTCAAGCAGCAATTATGGTTATGGGCGACTTTAATGCAGAACCTAAAGATAAGATTACACTACCTTTTGCCCATTTACTAAAGGGACGAAGGACAATATACAAAGCTGAACTAATGTATGACATAACTTCTCATATTGCTCCGGGTAAAATTCCTGGTAGTTACTACTTTAGAGGTCGTTGGGAACAAATTGATAGAATTATTATTAAGGGAAGTATGTTGGCAAAAAAAAGGAGGAAGCAAAAAATTGCTTACAAGTGGAACTCTGCGCAAGCCGTTCTTATTCCTAGACACTTAAGAAAAAAAGCTGATGGAAGACAAATTCCCAAAAGAACCTATGGTGGCACAACCTATATTGGCGGAGTTAGTGACCATTTACCTGTTGTCGCAGACTTTATTCTTGAAAACTAAGCTTTAACGTTTTATATGTCGGTAGATTTTTTTTCCTACATTTTGAAAAGGTAAAAATAAATTCGCTCTAAAAGTTGTATATTTTTTATCCAAAGATGCTCCCAAGCCAAAAGATAGGTGAGATATGTTTTTTGACAAATATAAGGTGCCAAACATCCAATCCCAAATAGCCAAACGAGACCCCATATTCTTATTCCAATGCGCGGGGGATAAACTGTGATGCACTTGATGTTGCACGGGACTTAAAAAAATAAATTCTAAAAATCTAGGATATTTTAGTAATATATGAGAATGTCTCAAATTTGCACCAAAAACATAAAAGAAAAAACTAAAAATATTTACGCCTAAAATCAACCATAAATCTATCGCTCCCCCCCTCCAATATATAAAAATACCAGTAACACATCCTGAGATAAACATACTTACAAAATTATTTAGTAACAATTCTATAGGATGTAAACGATATTGTGTGAAAGGATTCATTACTCTAGCTGAATGATGCACCTTGTGAAACTCCCATAAGATAGGACTTTTATGCATAGCATAGTGCAATAGATAAACAGCAAAGTCTATAAAAATTGTTAAACTAATTGTATAAAGTACTACAGACAATGAATAAGAAAGCGGATTATCACAGTAGCCAAAGAAAGTAAGCAGTTTTTCATGCACCCAAAAAGCAAGTTCTAATCCATAGGATAAATAAGGAATAATCAAAAATATTTTTATAAAGGCATTAAAGAAAAAAAATAGATAGTCTATTTGAGCAGACTTCCCTAGCCAAACCTTTTTATTAAAGATATATTTAAGGAAACTTCCTTTTCTTTTAGTCAGAAAAAAAACGATTAAAGCCCAGATAATAGTTACTATCAAATAAGGAATAAAAATTCTTTTATCTGGATTAATAAAATATCCTATCGTTAAATCCCAATACTTTTCTAAAAAACTTAAAACACTAGTATTCATCAGCTTAAGAATTTGCATAACTATGCATTCCCCCTAAAATATAATTTACACCAAAATAGGTAAATAGTATAGATAGGAATGCAAAAATCATAAAAATATGGAAAAACAAAGGATTTTGAAATCTCTTTATTGATGAAGAATGCATTGGAAAAACATATATAAGAATTGAAATTAAAGCCCAAACTTCCTTCGGATCCCATCCCCAATAACGTCCCCAAGAGACATTAGCCCAAACCGCTCCAATAAAAGTTCCTATAACTAATAGAAATAATGCTGGATATAATAGTAGTTGACTCATTATATGGAATTGCACTACAATTTCACGTTTTTCTTTTATAAAAAAATGAAAAATCAATGCTGTTATTGCATTCAAACATATAAAGGCAAACAATAAATAAGAAATCATTATTACTGCCACATGTACACTAAGTAGAGGGGAAGCTAAGACTGGCATTAAAGGGGTTATAGGGGAAGCTGTCCTTCCTAAATAGGAAACTAAAAGAGTTAATCCTGAGATTAGAAAACCAAAGGGAAGTATGTAAATTATTTTCCTATAAAAAACAATCGTTATAAGCAAAGACAGCATAGATAAAAATTGCATCGTCTCATATCCATTTGATGCTGGGAAATAGCCCCCAACATAAGCCCTTAATGATATAAAGACAAGAAGATACAAAAAAGCAAATACAAGAAAAACAGTAAGTAAGCAAGAAAGCCATTGAGGGTAACAATTCCCCTTTATAAGAATTAATACATAAGAAAACAAACCTAAACAAAGAAAGAGCTTAAAAGCCCAAGCGGTATAATCCATTTGATTATACAACTTTTCTGCCCTCATTTTCATTTCTGTTGGTTCTTCTGTGCCTAACTCTTTTTTTTGATACTTCTTAATCTTAGAACAAATAGCTGAAAACTCATCCCATTTCTCCTTTTGCACAAGTTCCAACAAATAAGCTAAAGATTTGCTCATAAACATTTTCTTCCCTAACTCCATATCTGAGGGATAGTTTGAGTTAGGAAAATACCATTCTATTTTTTCTAAAGAATTACGATAAGGATATAATTGAAGCAGTTTCCCCATTCGTAGACGAACAATCATATTATATTTCTCGTCTGCTTTTTGTAATCCCTTTTTATCGAAGTTCTTTTCACCTTGCATTGAGCGTAACAATGCTACTTGCAATTTATAATTCCTTCTGGCATCAAAGAAGTCCAGCAAAGATGCATATTCCCCTTCTATCCCTAATAAATCTTGTACCTTTTCACTTTCTATAGAAAACATTCTTTCTTTTGCCCAATCAGAATAATAAAAAAGCCAAGCTGTTAAAACTTGTTCACAAGAAAACTCTTTATAAGAAGATTTACCATACAACTTCATCGTAAAATCTTTTGCTAAAGTTTGTATGGGTGCAACTCTTCCATTGTAAAGGACATACAAATCACAAAAATCTTGGGCTTGTTTTTCTTGTAAAACTCTCGGTTTCTGAGCTTCCAAAGAGCTGAATATCGAAAATCCTAATAACAAAACTAAAAATAAGCTCCTCTGATTTCTAATAAAGCTTTTTAATAAGCTTCTAAAGTGATTATGTTTTTCAAAAAAGAATAGAAGTATAGATACCAAAAGTAAACAATAGGCAAAATAAGTTATCGGAACTCCATAAGGATCATAAGAAATTACAAATGTTGTTCCTTTTAGATCTTCATCATAGCCCATCTGATAGAAGCGAAATCCTTTATAAACAGCTATTTTATTCATAGAAATCTGCTTCTCTTGAACTCCATTCTTTGTTATAAAAGAAAGGGTACTTACAAAATCTTGAGGAGTCTGAGTTCCCGGATAATAGACTAAAGAAAAATCTATAAGATGAAGAGAAAAGGGCAATAACTTCTCTCCTCCCCCCTATAATATTAGGGTATTCTCGTCTTCTCCTTCTCTTATATGAATTTCTCCTCTCTCCCCAGTAGTCCTTGTAAGCAATGCTCCTAAGAGAATTAAGACAAAAGAGATATGCAGTAAAAAAGAAAACTTCTTTTTATAAAGTTTTGCCTTAAAAAGATAAATAAATGCTAAAACAGAAAAAAAAAACCAAATAAGGAGAAAAGGAATAGACGAATAAATAATGCGATGAATAAATTCTGTACCTTTTACACTCTCTATTCCTGTCGATATAGCTAACAATACAATAAGAAGCGATAACGAAAAGAAAGTCCCTTTCTTTATTCCTTGAGCAAATCGCATTATAATGATTTTATAAATAAAAGAAGATCTTCTCTATTCTTTTTACTTAAATGCATAAAAGTTTGCTTCGCTTTATCTGCTTCTCCACCATGCCACAAAATAGCTTCTTCAATATTTCTAGCACGTCCATCATGCAATAAGAAGCTATGTCGACTAACTGTTTTTAGTAGTCCTATTCCCCATAATGGTTGCGTACGCCACTCCCTTCCGTTTGCTAAATAGTCGGGTCTATTGTCTGCTAGTCCCTCTCCCATATCATGTAACAACAAATCACTATAAGGATGAATTATCGTTCCATTTATCGAGGGATAAACTGTAGAACTTTCTACTTTTAAATTGGTTTTATGACAAGCTATACAATTTAGATTTGCAAAAAGTTTTTCTCCATTTTGAACTCTCTTATCATCAACTCTTCGTCTAGCTGGAACTGCTAATGTTGACATAAAAAAGGTTATATTCTTTAAACCTTCAGCTGTAACTTCACCCTCTCCTAAGTCATCCCCTGTGGGTAAACTTTGTGCTAATTTCTGAGGATCTGGACAATTTTGCTCTAAGAATAGAGGTGTTGTAATCCCCATATCTTGATGAAAAGCTCCTGCTATTTGCTGCTCTAAGGTTGGAGCATTGGCCTTCCAGCCAAACTTTCCAATACTTGCTTTTTGCAAACGAACATTCCATACATAATTTGCTCGTCCAGAAATACCATCTCCATCTCTATCATCTTCATCTACATTTTTTAGAATTTCTTTTTCTGACAAGCCATCAAGGAAGCCAAATCCTACTATTTGAGTTCCTACTCTAGGAGATATCAATAGATTTTCAGGCAAATCTCCATATCTTGGATTTTTTAGATAATAATGAGGTCTTCGAAGTTCATATACCTCTCCATCAGGATAAGAGCCTTTTATGATTTCATAATCACAATGAACATCAGCTTCGCCTTTTACTCTTAAAATTCCTTTGTCTTCTAACTGAGCACCATAACCCGGAACAGGATTAGGGCCACCATCAACATCTTTTCCTGGAATACTTATTCTAAGAAGAAAACCAAAACTTTCACTTCTTGATTTTTCTATAGGAAGACCTCTCCCATTACGAACGTGACATCTTGCACAAGATTTCGCATTAAATGTTGGACCTAAGCCATCTAGTCCTGTTGTAGATGCTGGTGCAGGAACCCAGTTGGTCTTAAAAAGTCGTTCACCTAATTTAAAATCAACTTTTTCATCTGAATTTAGTTCTTTAAATGGATAGGTAAAAGCATATTTTGAACTATCTAAAACTGTAAAATCACCCGCTAATAATTCTTTTTTATTCTTATTCTGTACATTTCTTCCCTCTTTTGTTGAAAAAACACAAGAAGAAGTAAGAATAAGCAAAACTAATGATAAAAAAAGACGAAAGACCTTCATAGTTTACTATCTACTACAAGTACTTAAATTTAATCAATCCCCGTCACCCTCTTTTGTTCCATCTACCAAATTAAATAAAGTTTCTATATGTGTAAACTCTATTTTCTCTAGGGCTTTCAGTTCTGATAATAAATTATCTAATAAATTCTTTGCATTTTCTTTTTTAACGATGTCTACCAAAGGCATATTCAACTCATCTAGAGCCTTCTCTATTTTTGTAAATCTATCAGCAACAGCCTTATTCAGTTTTTCATCTCCATTCATCTTTCTCTTGACAAGAGTACTAATTCCACCATCAAAATAAACTTTCTTAGCGATTGCTACATTCTCTCGAACTAGAGATAGTGATTGTTTACTATAAGGAGCTTCAATATCCTTTTTACGAATAGCTTTACCTACTTTCGTCTCCCAAGCATAATGAATAACATTATCAAGTCCTCCAAAAATCAAAGTAAAAGAATTATTCTTACTGTCAATAGGCTCTTTATTTGCAATTAATATAGGTGCAAACTTGTTCCATTCTTTTCTATTATTTTTTACATCTGAAAAGAATTCCTTCACAATAAGATCCAAAACTTTTTTTCTTTTTTCATCTTTTTGAAAGAGTGATAGATTGGCTTCAACACCTTCTTTAAATAAAAGATATTCTATAGCATAAATTCCCTTTAGATCTAGACCAAATTGGTTAAGTACATACTTTGAATTTAAATTCTCTATTTGAGTTTCCTTTATACGCTTCTCTAAAGAAGTCGTATTTATAGGAAAAGTTGAAAAATAACGAAAGAAATCTCCTTTCTTGACCTTCCCTATATTAAACGCATAACATCTTGCCCATTCTTTTGCAACAGAAATCCATAAATCTCTTAATTCAGCTAATTGCTCTGAAGTGGGCGTCTGTGTAAAAGTTGTTATTTTTTTCTGAAACTCTTCAACATTATTAAAAAATTGTTCTTCCTCTGGTAGTATTATTTCTTCAACAATCTTTTGTATAACTTTTGCTTTTTCTCCTTCTATTGGATTTTTTTCTCCTCTTTCACAAGAAAAGAAGAATAAAGAGAACAAAAGTGTGATCCATATACTTTTTTGCATAGCGTTTTATTTTTTTATTACTTATAATTATAAAGAGTTTACAAAAGCAATTACCTTATCTCTTTCTTTTTTTGTTAAATTCATAAATTCTTTACGAGAATTTTCAGCTTCTCCACCGTGCCACAAAATAGCTTCTTCAATATTCTTCGCACGACCATCATGTAATAGACGTGTATGTCCATTTACAGTTTTAATCATACTAATCCCCCATAATGGTTGCGTTCTCCATTCCTTACCATTGGCCAAATTATCAGGTCTATTATCTGCTAAATCTTCTCCCATATCATGAAGCAATAAATCTGAGTAGGGATTTACAACAGTTCCTGCTATTTGAGGAACTAAATCATATTTTTTCACTTTAAATCCAACAGCATGACATTTGATACATTTCATTTTATGAAACAATGCCTTTCCTTGTAACACATTCTTATGTCTAGCTTTTTTACGAATAGGAACAGACAATGTAGCTTGATAAGCTGTAATTTGAGTAAGTTTTACATCTGAGAATTCAATCTTTCCATTAGATATTCCATCATTTTGTATATCTGAAGCCTCAGTCTTCTTTATATTACAACTTTCCTTTGGAAAAATGGATGTTGTAATCCCCATATCCCCATTTAGAGCTCCAGCTATTTGTTGTTCTAGTGTAGGAGCATTGGCTTTCCATCCAAACTTTCCAATTGTTTTCTTTTGAGCTCTTACATTCCAAACATAGTTTGCTCTCCCTGATATACCATCTTTATCTAAATCTTGTTCATCTGCATTTTTGAGTATTTGATCTTCGGTCAAAGCATCAAGAAATCCAAATCCTATTGTCTGAGTTCCTACACGAGGAGAAGTCATTACCCCTTCTAAGGAGCCAAACTTTTCATCATAAAATGTATAAATTGGTTTTTCTAATTCCACGATAGTTCCGTCAGCATAAGTTCTCGTTATCTTCTCATAAGTAACCGAAACTTTAGCTTCTGCACCAAATCCTTTAAGACCTCTATCTTGTAACTGACCTCCATACTCTTTCACATCTTGAGGAGCGCCATCTGAATTTTCTCCTTTGACACTCAAGCGAATTAGAAAACCTCTTGAAAAATCGGGATCACTATCTGTTGACCCATTCAAAGGTTTACCTCGCCCATCTCTAAAATGACAATTTGAACAAGCCCTCGCATTAAACCTCGGACCTAAACCTAACTGTGGTGAAAAAGTCTTCATAAAAAGTCTATCACCGATACCAAAGTCTGCTCTTTGATCTGTAGACAAATAAGGTAAAATATTTCCAAAAGCTTGGGCATTATAAACACCAGAACTAAATTTCCCTATTGGCAATTCTTCTCCTTCTTCGTAGCCATCAAGTTTTTCTTCCAACTTGGGACTTGGCTCTGGACAACAACAAGATGAAAGACAAGCTATTGAAACTAAAAAAGGTAGTAATATACGAAATTTTCTCAATTTCATTTTCTCTTAATTTTATTTTCCCTAAATACCCTTTCAAAGATAAGCATTTATTATAAAAAAGACAAAGAGTCTTGCTTATTTATTTAAGCAAGACTCTTAAATTTATTTTCGCATTATTTTCAAATACGAAATAAGATAATTTATATTACAATTTTAAATTACTCTGCTTGATCATCAGGATTATTAGGATCTTTGATTGTTGGTTCTAAATCTTCTTTATTTGCAGTTTTCAAACCAATCTTAGCAGCAGATTCCTTAATAACTCCTCCTAATTCATCTAATTTTTCAGCAGCTAAAATAACCTCTCCTTTATGTCCTTTACCTTCGTTAAGAATCATCACATCAAAAGGAGTTTTTCCATCTTTAGCTTTTTTATCAATAGCTGTAATAAGAGCAAACATTTCTTTTGTAACTTTTTCAAGTTTTTTACCTTGAGTCATATTTGTCTTTTTAACAAGATCTAAGAAAGATGCTCCTTTTATAGGACCATAAGAACCTGTAATTACATTTAATACACCTTTTGCATTCAAATAAACATCACGGTGTGTATTATCTGCAAAACAAGAGTGTTCATCTTCTTGTCCACAACCATCAAAACCACCTGTATTATAAGCTGGAACTAACATTCTTTCACTTGAAAGTTCTGACATTGCTAAGAATTGAGGTCCTGAAATAATATTTGTCAAAGCTTCATTTTCTGGCAAAGACATAAATATTTTATAATAAGTTCCACCTTGAGCCCAAGTGTCTACAAGAGATTTCAAATCTTCTACAAGAAGTTCTGTTACAACTTTTAAATAGGTTTTTCTTCTATCTGCATTTTTACGAGTTATATAATCTTCTACTGGACGATTACCTCCTGATTTATTTACAGACAAATCTAAAGATGTAAATTCTGATGGAGCCTTATCATCTTGTCCCCACAAAAGGAACTCAATTGCATGCCATCCTGTACTTACTGCAGCTTCGTCTGCTCCTCCATCTTCATTTAATGAAGCTAGATTTTCTTTTGTTATTTCTTGAGTTCCACCTATAATACTTTGAGAATAAATACCTCCTACACCAGTATAGTCTGTAGCCATACGAACATAATCAATATAAGCTTCATTTAGAGGCCATGCGTTGATTTGTCCTTCATTATTCAAAGACCATTCAGGTACAACTTCTCCACCGTTAGCATCTTCTCCTACTGCATCAATAGGTCCATTTGAACCACGGAAAACTTCAGATTCTCCATAAGGCTCACGAGCTTCTAACCATGCTTTCTTTGCTGCAGTCATTGTTTCCTTGGTAGGATTTGCAATGAACTCATTAATCTTTACTTGCATTTTTAAAGCTGCATCATAACTATCTTTATAGTTTTGATACACCATTTTTGCATAATTTTCTATTACTTGCTTCTTGGTCACATTCTTTACTTCTCTACCACAAGAGAAAAAAGTTGCAACTGCTAGAAGAGCAACTGTTAATTTAAAAAACTTCTTCATAATAAATTATTTTTTCTTTTTTTTATTACTTATATCTTTAGCTAAGGTAATGAAAACCAATAAAAAATAGCAAGTTTATTAGAGCTTACTTTTAGCAAATACCTAATAATAAGTAAAAGAATAAACATAAAATAAAAACTCATACCTAGTAATTGTAGTACAAGAAAAATTTGTTGGAGATGATTAGGAATTCTATTTTGTTTGTAAAAATTTACCTTTGTAAGATAAAAGCCCTTATCTAGCATTAAAAATGAAAAAAAAAGTTACTCCTACCGCTCAAAAGAAACTAATAAACACATCTATACTAGGAAAAAAGATAAGGCTACGAATTGACGTTGAAAAGGAAGCAATCATTCGTACTGCCTGTGCAGTCTTTTCTAAAAATGCTAAGAAATATAAGGAAGAGAATGCTAAGATTAATGGCTACTCAAAAAAAAACATCCACTTGCTTGAAACAGGCTACCAATTTGCTCTATCTTTAGAAAAAGGGAAAAAAAATCTAGAAGACAGTCTATTTAAAGAGCAAATTACAAAAGCTAACAAAATGATTTCCAATTATCTAAAAAATGAAGAAGAGGATATCATTTGGAAAAAAGTAAAAAAACGCTATCCTGATAAAAAAGGCTCTTAATCCCCTTGCTCCTTCAATAAATTTGCCTATTAGGAAATGTGAAAACTCTAATAGGACTTTCATAATTCCCTAGTTAGAGAACAAAACTTCCTTAACTCTAGGAAAAACATTGTAACTTTAAATCTTTATTATAAGAATAGCTTATGCAAAAAAAGGATACAATAAATGAAAATATATTCTCTGACGGAGCCATTGAAGTTAAAGGAGCTAAAGTTCATAATCTAAAAAATATTGACGTATCTATTCCTCGTCACAAATTTACAGTTGTTACTGGACTGAGTGGTAGTGGCAAATCTTCCCTTGTATTTGATGTCCTTCTTGCTGAGGGACAGCGTCGTTATATAGATACTTTTTCTTCTTATGCACGAACTTTTTTAGGTAAAAATGAACGTCCTGATGTAGAAGCTATTGAAGGCTTAAGCCCTGTCGTTGCAATTGAACAAAAAACAAGCTCAAATAACAGTCGCTCAACGGTTGGCACGGTTACTGAAATCTATGATTTTTTACGTCTACTCTATGCACGAACAGGCACTCCTTATTCATTCCTATCGGGAAAACCGATGATTAAATATAGTGAAGAGGAGATTTTTAAATTAATAAATAAAGAATTCTTTGGTAAAGGAATTGAAATTCTCTCCCCTATCGTTAGAGGTAGAAAAGGGCACTACAGAGAACTGTTTGAAACACTTCGTAAAAAAGGATTCTCAAACGTATTCGTTGATGGTGAGAAAAAAGAGCTCATCCCAGGAATGCAGCTTGATCGATATGTTATTCATAATATCGCTGTAGTTATTGATAAGTTTATCGTTAAAGATGAGATGAAAGAAAGGCTAAAAGAAGCCATACATCTAGCCTTATCAATGGGAAAAGGTTTACTAGACGTCTTTGACCGAAAAGATAAAAAAAATATCCGTCACCTATCCTCAAAAATGATGGATCCCGAAAGTGGAATTGCTTATCCTGAGATTTCTCCTGCAAGTTTTTCGTTCAATTCTCCATCGGGTTATTGTAAAACCTGCAAAGGTTTAGGCTATTTTTCTCAGATTGACCCTAAAAAGGTCGTAAGTAATCCAGACAAATCTTTAAAAGAAGGAGCTATTAAAATACTTGGTAAATGGATGAAAAATCCATTCTTTGAAAATCTAACGGACTTTCTTGCCCTATTCAACAACACTCCTCTTACACCTATAAAAGATATTGAAGACGATGTTTTATATCGTATTATAAATGGAAGTAGAGAAGAAGATACAGACTTTTTCTTTGAAGGAATTACCGAATATCTAAACCTAAAAGAAAATCTTTGGAAAGAAGATAAAGAAGTCAAAGAAATCGTAAGCCAATTAATGACTCCTCTATCTTGCCCCTCTTGTTCTGGCGATAGAATTAATAGGATTGCTCGAAATTATAAAATTGGGAACTATACAATTGCTGATTTATCTAATCTAGAACTCTCTGAATTATTAGACACGCTCCCTATTCTTCAAGCAGCAAGTCCAAAGCACCTTGCCCCTGTAAGTAAAGAAATACTAAAAGAAATTGAAACTCGCTTACAATTCCTTATTAATATCGGCTTAGGATACCTTTCTTTAAACAGACAATCTAGCACCCTCTCTGGAGGTGAAAGCCAAAGAATTAGACTCGCAACACAAATTGGCACAGGATTAGTTGAAGTGCTCTATCTACTTGATGAACCTGGGATTGGATTACACCCTAGTGACAATCAAAAATTAATAGCTTCCCTACAAAAACTTAGAGATGGCGAAAACACAATTGTTGTCGTTGAGCATGAACTCGAAACGATGCTCGCTGCAGACTATCTAATTGACTTAGGACCTTATGCAGGAAGACATGGGGGAGAAGTCGTTTTTGCAGGAGCTCCAAAAGATATATTTTCATCTCATTCTCTAACAGCTAACTACATTAACAATATTCGTTCCATTGAAATTCCTAAAAAAAGACGAAGTGGAAATGGGAATACGCTTAAAATAATTGGAGCTAAAGGAAATAACCTCAAAAATATAACTTGCTCTATTCCTTTAGCTACATTCACCTGTATAACTGGCGTTTCTGGAAGTGGAAAGTCTACTCTAATTAATTCAACCCTTGTTCCCTTCCTATCACAAAAACTTTACAGATCTACACAAAAAGCACTTTCTATTTCTAAAATTGAAGGTATTGAATCTATTGATAAACTTGCAGTAGTTGATCAATCCCCTCTGGGAAGAACTCCACGAAGTACTCCTGCGACTTATACGAATTTATTTACAGATATTCGTAATTTATTTGCCTCTATACCTGAAAGTAAAGCTCGTGGATACAAGGCTGGAAGATTCTCCTTTAATGTTTCAGGTGGAAGGTGTGAAGAATGCAAAGGAAATGGGTACAAAACTCTTGAAATGAAATTTCTTCCCAATGTAAATATATCTTGTGCAATTTGCTCAGGAAAAAGATACACAAGAGAAACTTTGGAAGTGCGATACAGAGGAAAGTCAATTGCAGATGTCCTTGATATGACCATTGAAGAAGCCGCTATTTTCTTTGAACATATTCCTAAAATTTATGATCGTCTGAAATTAATGGAAGAAGTGGGACTTGGATATATAAAATTAGGACAAAGTTCTACGACTCTATCTGGAGGAGAAAATCAACGTGTAAAACTTGCAGAAGAACTTTCAAAGAGAGATACTGGCAACACCTTATATGTACTTGACGAGCCTACTACAGGCCTCCATTTTGAAGATATTCGTGTATTACTTAATCTAATACAAAAGCTTGTAGATAAAGGAAATACTGTTATTGTTATTGAACACGATTTAGATATTATAAAATCCGCAGACTATATCGTTGATATGGGAGAAAATGGTGGAAAAAATGGAGGTAAAATTCTATTTGAAGGAAGCCCCGAAGAACTTGCTAAACAAAAAGAAAGCAATAAAACTGCCTATTTTATTGCTAAAAAATTAGGTATTTCTTAAAATAAAAAAGGGGAAGATAATCTGACACCTTCCCCTTTTATTTATTTGTTAAATTCTTTCTAAAACCTTTTCTATCAGATTTTCTAAACTCCCTGAATAATTAACATTCATTTCTAAGTCTTTTCTTCCAGCAATAATACAACAAATTGTTAATGATTTATGCCCCAACAAGGATGCTAAGCCTGTCAATGCGGCACTTTCCATTTCAAAATTTGTTATTTTTCTTCCCTCATAGGAGAATGCTTGTATTTTCTTATTTAAATTCTCATCTGCCAGAGCTAGTCTTAACTTACGTCCTTGAGGTGCATAAAAACCATTACAAGCAATTGTCATTCCTTTAACTATCGAAGTATCATCAGCAACAATCCGATCCAACAAACTTTGATCAGCAGAAACAACATAAGGTAGTAAAGCGTCTATAGACCAGTCTAAATTTTTGAACAATTCTTTCTCTAAATCTAAATCTCTTACCTCTTTCGTATTTGCATAAAAATGAAGTACTCCATCAAAGCCTATTGCTTTTTCTGCTGCGACATAACTACCAATAGGAGTCTCTGGCTGTAATCCTCCTGAAGTTCCTATACGAACAAAAGTTAATTCTTTAAATGTATCTCTTTGACATCTTTTCTCTAAATCAAAATTCGCTAAGAGATCCAATTCATTAATAACTATTTCTATATTATCTCCGCCTATTCCATGACTAAGAACTGTTAGTCTTTTTCCTTTATATGAGCCTGTAATCGTACGAAACTCTCTATTTATAATATCACATTCTTTAGTATCAAAATAAGAGGCAATCATCTCTACTCGTTTCGGATCTCCACACAAGATCACTTTTTCTGATAAATTTTCGGGCTTTAAATGTAAATGAAAAATTGACCCATCTTCATTTACAATCATTTCTGATGAAGGAATTATGCGTTTCTGTTCCATATCTATTTGTCTTTCTTTTCTACTTGAATTAGCTTAGCCTTACGAAGAAGAGCTTCCCAATCATCTTTTTCAACTCTTTTTATATCCTTATTAATCTTTAGCATATAAAGATTAACCTTGTCTGGAGGACAAAATCGATTGGATGCTAACAATGCGATGCCTTGCCAATCATCATATATCAAATAGTAATCATCAAAAGGAGAATTAAAAGGCATTCCTAATAGAACTGGATCTAAAAATTCCCTTGTATCAATATCTCTTCTACTTAAATAAAGGTCAAATCCTCCTATACCTTCACGCCCCTTTTTTGCGAAAATTAGCGTTAGACCATCTTGTCGTAAAACTGGACAAATTTTATTTCCTTTTGAAGAGAAGATTGTTAATTCTTTCTCTTCTCCCCAATCCTTTCCTATCCTACTTTGAATAAAATAAACAGAATCTAAGTCTTGTCCATTTTTTTTCACTAAAAATCTTTCTTGAGACAAACTCGTTTCGTATACTATCTTTTGAATACTATCTCTCTCTACTTCTAAATAAAAACGTCCCCATTCTTTTGACAAAAGCTGTCCGGGAAAACGATATAAATCTTCCCGATTTATTTGAATACTATCTAGAACTTCTACCTCTTGACAATAGGGTAAAAGTGAATTAGCTCTATCAAGCTTCTCAAGAATTTCATCAATATCTACTTGAGATTTCTTATACTTTCTAATTTTTTTTAGTATAGCTTCTGCTTTTTCAAAATTATATTGAGCAATATAATTTTTTGCAAGTAATAAGTGTAAAAATCGCTGTTCTCTTCGAGATGCTTTAAAAATAACGTTTAAGGAATTTGTGTAATCGCCTTGTGTATAATATAGTCTTGCTAATTCTTTACGAAATTCCAAAGAACGAGGATGTTTTTGCAAGACTGAGTCACAAAGAAAAACAGCTCTATCAAGATCTCCTTCTGAGACCAAATACTTAATATCTTCTATATTTTGAGCCTTTAGCTGCAAAGTCATAAAAGAAGATAAAAAAAAGATAAAAAAGAAGCTCCAAGATATTTTTTTCATAGCAATAAAATACATTGTTCTTAATAAAAAAGCTCCCCTTCCTAAATAAGATAGAAAGGGGAGCTTTACTTTTTATTTTTATAGATTATGCTCTACTAAATACTTTTCTGCTTCTAAGGCTGCTTTACATCCTGAACCCGCAGATGTTATTGCCTGACGATATCGAGTATCTGCTACATCTCCTGCTGCAAAAACGCCCTCAACATTTGTTAAAGGTGAACCATTTGATGTTATTATATAACCTCCTTCGTCTAAGTTTAACTGACCTTCTAAAAAATCTGTATTGGGCTTATGACCTATCGCTAAGAAAAAACCATCAATAGCAATTTCTACTATCGTTTCATCGGCTTCTCCTTTTCTTTTTACAAGTCTAGCTCCTTCTACTCCATCGTCTCCAAATAGACCTAGAGTATTATGCTCAAAAAGAACCTCTATTTTTTCATTTTGTAATACCCGTTCTTGCATTACTTTTGAGGCACGAAGAAAGTTTTTCCGAACAATTAAATAAACTTTTGAGGCCAAGCCTGCTAAATACAAAGCTTCTTCACAAGCAGTATCTCCTCCACCAACTACTGCAACGCTCTTATTTCTATAAAAGAAGCCATCACAAGTAGCACAAGCAGAAACGCCCATTCCTGCATACTTTTCCTCATCTTCTAAACCTAAATACTTTGCCGTTGCACCTGTTGCTATTATTAAGGTATCTACAGTTAAATCGGTTTCTCCATCAATCGTAACCCTATAAGGTTTCTTTGACAAATCAACTTTAGTTGCTAGTCCTGAACGAATATCTGTTCCAAAACGAAGAGCTTGTTCTTTGATCTGATTCATCATATCCGGTCCCGTTACTCCTTTGGGATAACCTGGAAAATTTTCTACATCTGTCGTCGTGGTTAACTGTCCTCCTGGTTGCAAACCTGAATAAAGAACGGGATTCAAATTAGCTCTTGAAGCGTATATTGCTGCAGTATAACCTGCAGGACCTGAACCTAAAATTAAACAACGAATATGTTCCATAACTCTTTTTCTAAAAATTATTGATCTCTCCCTGACACTGAAACTGTTGAATCTATCTTTCTAACAAGTCCTTGTAACACTGCTCCAGGACCTAATTCTACGAATTCTGTTGCACCATCACTAATCATCTGACGAACAGACTCAGTCCATCTAACTGGAGCTGTCAACTGCTTTACTAAATTAGATTTTATTTCATCAGGATTTAAAACCGCTTTTGCTACAACATTTTGATAAATGGGGGCAATAGGTTTATTAAAGCTTGTCATCTCAATAGCAGCTGCCAACTCTTCTCTTGCAGGTTCCATTAATGGAGAATGAAAAGCTCCTCCTACTTTTAGAGGCAAAGCTCTTCTTGCTCCTGCTTCCTTAAGTAATAGACAAGCTTTTTCTATACCCTTTATAGATCCTGAAATAACAATCTGTTTGGGACAATTATAATTCGCTGCAACAACAAGCTCATCTGTTATAGATTGACAAATATTGGTAACAACATCATCTTCAAGACCTATAACAGCAGCCATTGTTGAAGGATTTAATTCACAGGCCTTTTGCATTGCTGTAGATCTTTTAGCTACAAGCTTCAAACCATCTTCAAAAGCAATTGCACCTCCTGCGACTAAGGCTGAAAATTCTCCTAAAGAATGTCCAGCTAACATCTCTGGATTAAAATCTTTTCCCAAAGAAAAAGCTAATAATACAGAGTGTAAGAATATTGCAGGTTGCGTTACTTTTGTTTGCTTTAAATCTTCATCCGTTCCTTGAAACATTAAATCTGTGATCGAAAAGCCCAATACTTCATTTGCTTTATCAAAATATTGTTTTATCTCAGGGTTTGTCTCATAAAGAGATAATCCCATCCCCACAAATTGTGCTCCTTGTCCAGGAAATACAAATGCTTTTTTCATACGATATTAAATCTTTTTAAGAGCCGAAATAAGCACTTCATAAGAACGATTTACAGACTCTATATGAACCTTTTCATCTGGAGAGTGTGGATGACGAATTTCTGGACCAAAGGAAATCATATCCATTTCTGGCATAGCTCCTTGTATAATTCCACATTCTAATCCAGCATGCATCACTTTTACTTCTGGCTTTTTCTTGTAATATTCTTCAAAAGCTCCACTCATTGTTGATAAAATGTGTGACTGTGGATTTGGTTGCCATCCTGAATAAGTTCCATCAAACTCAACACTAGCACCAATATTTAGGAATGCACTCTCAATACGTGATGCAACCCAATTTTTACGACTATCAGCTGAACTACGAACTAAGAAATTAACTTCTATATTTCCTTTTTCTGCTTTTACTATTGATAAGTTAGAAGATGATTCAACTGTATCTGGATAACTTTGCAACATTGATGCAGGTCCATTAATCACAGACTCTAGAGCATTTATCAAGCCATCTTGTATATCCTCAGGGATTAAATGTGTAGGTTGCTCAACCTTTTCAACTGATAAGATCAAATCAGGTTCAATACCTGAAAACTCCTTCTTAAATAAGCTTTCATATTCACTCACAAACTTATTAAAAGCTTCTTGATCTTCTTCAGCTAAAGTTATTACTGCAAAAGCTTCTCTAGGAATGGCATTACGCATAGTTCCCCCATTAAAAGAAGCTAAACGGATACCAAACTCTTGTATTGCTTGTTTCAAGAAACGAGCCATCAATTGATTAGCATTTCCTCTTCCTATATGAATATCTACACCTGAATGTCCTCCTTTTAATCCTTTTAGGACAACCTTTACAGCACATTCTTCTTCTGATGCAGTCTCTTGATCTTGATACTCTAATGTAACATTTATATCAACACCTCCTGCACATCCTATAAATAGATTTCCTTCAGCTTCTGAGTCTATATTTAATAAAATATCTCCTTTTAAAAATCCAGGTTTTAGACCAAAAGCTCCGTCCATACCAACTTCTTCATTTACTGTAAAGAATGCTTCTAATGGGCCATGCTCCAAGGTGTTATCTTCCATTATAGCCAAAGCCATAGCACAACCTATTCCATTATCTGCTCCAAGAGTAGTTCCTCTTGCTTTTACCCATTCTCCATCAATATATGCATCAATAGGATCTTTTTTAAAGTCATGATTGACATCAGAGTTTTTTTGTGGAACCATATCAACATGAGACTGCAATGTTACAATGGGTCTATTTTCATATCCCTTTGTTGCAGGTTTGCGTATAACGACATTCCCAACCTCATCTTGAAAAGTTTCTAATCCCATTTTTTTACCACAATTATATACATATTGGGTAATTTCATCCATATGAAATGTTGGACGAGGTATTTGTGTAAATTCATAAAAAAACTTCCAAACTGAAGAGGGTTGTAAATTCAAAATCTCTTTTGCCATAATACTTATTCTATTTTTTCTTTTTTATCTCTATGTAGTAAAGATAATAATAAAATTGCAAACAAGCCTATTAAAGCTATGCCAAAAACATGAGTTGTATGCACTACAAAAGCAAAAGCTCCTGCCATTTCTTTATCTATTGAAAAAGATACAAGAGTCGTGATTATCATAAAATGCCATGTTCCTATTGCACCCTGAACAGGAACTATCCCAGCACAACTTCCCATTAAAAATGCAAGTAAACCAACCACTATTCCTAGATTAACCGTAAAATCAAATGCATAAAAGGTTAAATAAAAAGAAAAAAAGTAAAGCCCCCACATTAGTAGCGTATAAACTACAAAACGCCATTTATACTGCAAGGTTTTCAGTGAAAAAAGTCCCTCTTTTAGTTTATTAAGTTCCTTTCCTAGATTACTGTGCTTTTTCTTTCTTAAAAAGAAATACAAGAATAAAAGCAGAAGTAACAAAAGACCTAAAACAATTAAGGTTTTAGGAGCTAGAAATTTGTGAATCAAATTATCAATTAAATGATCTTGACTTTTTATAAAATCAAAAATAAACTGAAAAAAACAAACAAGCCCTAAGCACCCTAGTAAAAAAACTACTAATACATCTGTTATTCTATCTACCACCATCGTTCCTATCAACTTTGACATAGATATCCCCTCTCGTTTGGAAAGTACACCACAACGCCAAACCTCTCCCGCTCGGGGGAAAAGCATATTAACAGCATAACAACCAAAAACAGACAGCATTACAACTCTTTTACTTGGAGGATTATCTACTAAGGGGTCTATCAATAATTGCCAACGTAAAGCTCTAACACCATTTGCTACCCATTGTAGAACTAATGTTCCAGCTATAATCCACCAGTTTACTCCACCTTGAGAAAATAATTGTAAGATTTTCTCTAGATCCATATTTTTATAGACCAATAGCAATAAAAAGATACCCACCCCAAAAGAAAGTAATCTTCTTAACTTTTTATTCTTTAAAAAACTCCAAATTAAAGAAAAAGGAACTCTTTTCTTCTCATTTTTTATCATCCCTTATATAGCTACGTTTTTCTTATTTTCTTATATATTTACACTATCTTCGTAAAAGATAGGAACTCACAAATATACATTTTTTCAAAAAAAATGAATCCCGTAAAAGCAAAAAAACATTTAGGACAACATTTCTTAACCAACCATCAAGCGGCTCTTGATATTGCCAAATCCATACTTCCTTGGAAAGATTTGCCCGTTTTAGAAATAGGTCCAGGAATGGGAATCCTTACGCAAAAACTCATCGACCTTGATCTTGACGTTTATGCTTTAGAACTTGATTCGGAATCTGTTGAATATCTAAAGAAAAACTTTCCTCTTTTCTCTTCTGGACAAAGGCTAACTGAAGGAGACATTTTACGTATCCCTGAAGAAGGACTTATACCCAATCACCCCAATACGTCTTTTGTTATGATTGGGAATTATCCCTATAATATTTCCTCTCAAATCTTTTTTCGAGTAATTGAACTACGGGATCGTATTCCCTGTTGTGCTGGGATGCTTCAAAAAGAAGTTGCAGAAAGACTTACTGCTCCTCCTGGAGGACGAGATTATGGTATTTTAAGTGTCCTCTTAAGATGTTGGTATAACTGTGAATACCTTTTTACGGTTAGCGAATTAGACTTTTCACCTCCCCCTAAAGTTAAAGGAGGAGTCTTAAGAATTGTTAGAAATGATCGCAAAGAACTCCCTTGTAGCGAAGAACTCTTTAAGAAAATTGTAAAAACGGCTTTTGGACAAAGACGTAAAACACTACGAAACGCTCTTAAAAAATTATTTGGGGAAGAGTACGATTTTTCGTCTAATCCTATCTACACTTTACGTGCAGAAAGACTAGATGTAGAAGACTATATCTGGCTAACCCTTGAATACGAAAATATAATAAACAAGAATTAATAATTAAATAAGTTTTAATATGAAAATCAACAAATTTTTATTCATCTTAGTCTCTTCTATTCTTTTCACTACAACTTCTTGTTGTAATAAAAGATGTGACAACAATAGAAATGAAAGCTGCTGTACTAAAAACAAACAAATAGAAAACAGCATTTCTAAAGAAGAAGTAATCGCTGCTCAAAAATCTTGGGGAGACGGAATTATTAAAATTGGAGAAGCCTTCTTAAAAAAAGAAGACTATAAAGAAGTAGCTAAAGAACACATCAAAAAACATTATAACTATGAGGAGGGAGAAGTTTTATTTAAACCTACTCTAGCTGCTGAAACCCAATTCCGTCTTACTCCTGAAGATGCTCTTTCTTACTTTGTTGCTGGCGACAAAAATCATCCTGAAGATCATGGTTTTGCTATCAAACCTTGGAACAAAGTTCGTTTTGAAAATGCTGGACTTATTCTTCTTGGAGAAACTGCATTAGCTATGGGAAACTATTATTTTACTCCTGTTAATGGAGACAAAGAAACTAAAGTTGAATTTTCTTTTGCATACATAAAAGACAAAGAAGGAAAACTTAAGATTATCCTTCACGGCTCACACCTTCCCTATTCTCCTAAGCACTAAACAAAATCTTCTTTAAATAATAAAAAAGCTTATCTATAAAACTAGATAAGCTTTTTTGTTTTTATAATCCTAAATCAATCTCGCATAAGCTTTTAACATCGCTATGATTTGCTTATGCTTAATTGATTGACACTCCTCTAAAGAGTGCATATTTTTTATATCCCTTTTATTTACTGCTAAAAAATAATCATCTTTCATATAGATATACCAGCATTACAGCTTCCTATATAGAAAACGCTTGTATACCTACATTTAGTATAATAGAGAAAATTATTTATAAATCAAAGTCAACATATTCTCTTCTTGATACAAGTCCCTTGCAACCCTTTGTAAATCTTCTGCGGATATAGATTCAATTTTATGTGCCACTTTTTCTTGAGAAGCAAACTTGTCAAAAAATAAAACACTCTTTCCCAAAGCAAGAAATGTATTTTCTCTATTATCTTCCGATATTGCTAATTGTCCCATAAATTGTCTCTTTGCCACAAGCAATTCTCGTTCACTTAGAGCTTCTTCTCTTAATCGTTGCAACTCTTCAAAAATTAAACGAATAGCGGCCTCTCTATCTTTATGAGCCGAACCAAAATAGATAGAAAAAAAGCCATATTTATCATAAGCAACATAATGACTTTCTACAGAATAAACATAGCCTGAATTTTCTCGAAGAGACATATTCAAGCGACTGCTCATACCTGGTCCCCCCAATATATTATTTAATAAAGAGAGTACAAATCTATCTTTATGATACATAGAATAGGCATATCCCCCAATCAAGCAATGAGTCTGACAAGTATCTTTCCTTCTTACTACTCTCTTCTTTTTTATCGTTCTATTAAAAAAAAGCTGAGACTCCTTTGTAAAAGAATATACTGAATTATATTTAGCAAAATTATAATTACAAAAATGAGACACAAAATCCATATCAACCTTACCTCTCAAGACTAAAACCATATTATGAGGTACATAATACTTTTTCATAAAATCCTGAGCCGCTTCTGAACTTATCCTTTTTACAGAAGTATCTGTTCCTAAAATATTATGTCCTAAACAAGTCCCTGAGAACAACAAATCTTCAAATTCGTCAAAAATTTCTTCTGAAGGAGAGTCTTTATAACTATTTATCTCTTCTAAAATAACGGTTTTCTCTTTTTCCAACTCATCCGCAGGGATCTTACTACACAAAACGACATCTGTTAGTAAGTGAAGCATTCTTTGTAAAAATTCTTCTTTGAAAGTTGCATAAACAAATGTGTCAACTTTTGTTGTAAATGCATTAATGTCTGCTCCCACTTCTTCTACTCTACGAATAATTGAACGAGCCGATCTCTTTTGAGTCCCCTTAAACATCATATGCTCTACAAGATGAGCCATACCAAAATAATTACGAGGATCTTGAGCTGCTCCAACTCTTACAGAGTAACCGGCGTAAGATATATTACTCTCCTCTTTAAAATGGACAATTCTTAAACCCGATGAATGCAAATACAATGAATAAACTTCCGTTTCTTCCTTTTTTACTAATACTTCTTTCATAAACTCTTGTATAAAGAAAGAAACCATCTTCAAACTTCATCTAAGCTGAAAATGGTTTCTTCTATTGAGTTAAACTTTTGTTATGTAGACAAAACTACATATTATTTTTATTCTGCTGCAGGAACTTCCTCTTCATTTACAGGTGCTTCTTCATTGCTTGCGTTTTCTGCAGCTTCTGCTTCAGCTTTTGCTTTTTCCTCTGCAAGTCTCTTCTCCTCTAATGCTGCTACTTTTGTTTGATTTATAGCTTTTTCTGCATCAAGACGAGCTTTTAACTCTTGAGCTTCTTTTTCTTGTTTTTTTGCTACAAAAGTTTCAATCTTTTGGTTCTTTTTTTCTAACCATTCTGCAAAACGTTTGTCTGCTGTAGCTTGATCAAAAGCTCCCTTTTTAACTCCTCCATCAAGGTGTTTCTTCATCAAAACGCCTTCTTGAGAAAGAATGTTGCGAACGGTATCTGTTGGAATTGCTCCTACTCCCATCCAATAAAGTGCTCTTTCGAAATTTAAATCTACTGAAGCAGGATTAGTGTTCGGATTATAAGAACCTATCCTTTCAATAAATCTTCCATCTCGTGGAGCCCTGCTGTCTGCGATTACGATCTTGTAAAAAGCGTAGTTTTTACGACCATGACGCTGCAATCTAATCTTAGTTGCCATAACTTTTTTATTAATTTAATTGATTTCAAAAAATACACTTTCATGTATCAGATACAAAAGTAAATATAATAATCCATTTAGCAACTATATTCTTCAAATTAATTTAACTAGAGAAATGATGTTTCTTCATATGAGTTTGGAGATATCTTAACCAAGAAAATATCTCCAAAACTCTATATTTATAATACGCTCTATAAGAATTATTTAAGTCCTTCAAATTACAATATCATAAGAATGCAACTTTTTTACTTGTAGTATACACTCCCTCATCGGTCTTTAGTGTTATGGTTATGGTTTGAATAGGATACGAAGGATCTTTCTTAAAACACAAATGATACAAAAGGGTCCTATGCTTTGAGTCTTCAGAATATAATAAAATCCTGCCTGGGGGGTCTAAAAAAATCATTGCTCGTTCTTCTTTAGAAAGTTTATCTATAGACTTTTTAATTCCTTGTACTCCATAAAATGGAGATGTTTCATCAGCTTTAGAAACAAGCAATCCTTCTAATCCCTTTGGATTATAATTCCTACAAATACTTGGATAAATGGTTAGATATTGTACTTCTATTATATCTGCAAGACTTGATCCCGCAGGATGTGTTGCATCAAAAGCTTCTAATGAACTGATTTCTATTTCTTTAATAAAAGCAGACAATGCAAATCCTTCATCAATGGGTTCTAGGAATCTCATTTTAGAGTTCATATCTCCAAACTTTTCTGCACACTTTAGAAAATCATTTACTTTATTTTCAGGATATCTATAACCATAAAATTCATCTGTAACAAACTCAATATCCATCGTATAATTTCCATTTGCATCCTTCTTCAGAGCCTCCTCTTTGATTGAAATATCTTTAAGCTTGTAATAACGATTTACTTGATGCTTGGAACAA
>PDWI01001498.1_pt1 | contig 36873 bp, 34 predicted proteins | sample 1430891 | NCBI WGS metagenome assembly PDWI01 (sample SAMN01162508, study PRJNA174530) | Oral metagenome, whole genome shotgun sequencing project. | biome: Marine environment; feature: Marine mammal; material: Swab sample of the gingival sulcus; isolation source: swab sample of gingival sulcus... | reverse complement strand
TTTATGGGAGTTATTCGACCCTCCTACGGTAAAACACAAAACCGAAAATGGTCAAAAAATGTTATTTAATTTCAGTTGATTATAACCGGACACTTGTGTCTTAACAACCGTGTTATTGCTTATGCATAAGCTGTTTAACCCGCGCTTCAATTATTCTTTTTGCAGGATCACCCTGATTTTCTCTACCAGCAAGATTCAGTTGTTCAAGATATTTCTTATACATGGCAATGGCCTGATCGTTATTTCCCAAATTTTCTTGAATCCGGCCCATGGCTTTGTACGCTGCGGCTTCAAAACCTGCTGTTGTTGAGAGTACCGTGTAGATCCCCAGGGCTTTTTCCATGTGTTCCTGTTGTTCATACAGGCCAGCAAGCTTAAAGGATACAAGCGGTTTAATCAGCTCATCCAGACCGCTCTCAGATTCCAGAGCAACCAATATTGTAACGGCCTTATCCAGCTCCTTTTGCTCCACATACAAATTGGCCAGTTCAACTTTGGCCCACGTGGCTGAAGGTGTTGAACTGTATTCTGCAGCCACATTTTCAAGTAAGCTCTCCTGCTTTTCACTGGCCGTCAGCGCCTCATCAAGAGCTGCACCAGCTTTATTTAACGTGTGCGTCCGGTAAGAATCGTAGAGGGAAGCAACTACAACAACCACAGAAACGCACCCAATGACGATCCAGATGGTTTTGCTGTTTTTGCGTAAAAATGCAACAAACGCTGGTGGCAGGTTAAACTGGTCCAATAAACCTTGTGGTTCTGGTGTACCTTCCATTGGTATGTTGTACTGATTAAAGGGATTGTTTTCACTCATAGATCCATCTCAACGTAATTTTTATACAAGGCAGATTAGCACAAAGACGCTTGATGCCAACCCTGATTTTTTTTACACAACCTTATGATTATACTGCAGGTTAAAAAAAATGCACCAACCATTATTCTTCCAGCGTGCAAAAAACGAAAACACACAGCCCACTTGCAAAAAGCTCTAAATAATGGATAATGGACGCTCTCTTTACCGTTTCCTCTTCCCACACTCTAGCTATACTTGTTCATGGATGCCATGCCACATATTTACTCGGTCTCAGAACTCAATCGACAGATCCGCTTTCTCCTGGAAGATCGATTCCCTTTTCTTTCTGTTTCTGGTGAAATAGCGAATTTGCGCAAGCCTTATTCAGGGCACCTCTATTTCACCTTAAAAGATAACCAGGGACAGATAAAAGCGGTTTTGTTTAAGATGCAGCAACGCTACTTACCAGCTCCTCTTCAGGATGGACAACAGGTGGTGTGCAGAGGTCGAATTTCTGTCTATGAGCCACGAGGGGAATACCAACTCATCGTTGATACCGTGGATTGTAAGGGCGCCGGGGATTTACACCTGGCTTACGAGCAGTTAAAGAAAAAACTGGCTGCAGAAAAGCTTTTTGATCAAGCAGCAAAACAACCACTCCCTACCTATCCTGGACACATAACCCTGATCACCTCTCCCGATGGAGCTGCAGTTCACGATTTTGTAAAAATTGCAGGAACCCGCTTCCCTTTTACCAGGCTTTTTGTCTACCCAACGGCAGTACAGGGGCCACAGGCTGCCGGGGAGCTCATAAAGGCCATCCAAGCAGTGAATAAACAGCATCAAACAGATATTATTGTGCTCTGTCGTGGTGGCGGATCAATAGAAGACCTGTGGTGTTTTAATGACGAGCAGCTGGCGCGAACCATCCATGCATCCCGTATCCCGATTGTCAGTGCAGTGGGACATGAGATTGACTTCACCATAGCTGATTTTGTTGCAGACCTGCGTGCCCCGACTCCAAGTGGTGCTGCAGAGATGCTGCTTCCTGATCAGGAAGCACTCAAAAGTGTTCTAGAGCAGCATAAACGCTCATTGCTCCATCTTATAAAAGGAAAGATTCTAGGGTACAGCCACCGGCTTACATACTGCCAGAAAAAATTCTCCGCCCTGCCCCACCCCATTAACAATCTGCTACTCAGGGTAAGTCACCTGGGAAATAGACTGGAGAGAAGTATAACCCTTCAGCTGTCACAGTTAACCTCTACGCTGGATAGACGTGCTTCCACGCTTAAAGGGAGCAGGAGTATCAGTGCCCTTCATCTCCAGGAGCAACATATCCAGACACTCAGCCATAAGTTGGCATATCAAGTCGCCCTGGTGTTAGAAAAAAAAACGCAACAGTTGAACAATACAGCCGCTATCTTGGACGCAGTCAGCCCGTTGGCAACCTTATCACGCGGGTACGCCATTGCACGTAAAACAGACGCAAGAAAAACGGTGATTACCCGTGAGGAACAGGTGAAAGCAGGTGAGAAAATACACATTCAGGTTCACCACGGCATAATACCTTGCCGCGTTGAACCTGATTAAGAAAACGACATCAGGAGGGAGGAAATTAATCTATTGCAAGTGAAGCCACCTCGTTACTGATTGTAACGAGCACGATCTCCAACTCTTCAGGTTTATTTTTTGCTGTTTTTTTGAGCTGAGTCGCCCAGTTTTTGAGCATACTGGTATCAATGGCACGCGTTTCATTATCTTTACACCATTCCAAACCAATTGTATTGCCAAGCTCAGCAAGTAGCTGCTTCTGCTTTTCAACCTGATCAGCCGGTGTTTTATCCAGAATTGCTTTCGTGATGTCCTGCCAGCCATCAACCAGCAGATTACCTTCCTGAAACTTTACAAACCAGTACCTCTCATCCTCAGACAGCGATGAAGGAATAGCATACCCTGGAGCAGCCTCGCCATGAGTGATTAAAGTGGCCTGCTGGGCCTCCTTTCCATAAGCTAAATGACTGAACCCCAACATACAGGCTAGAAATATAATGTTATAACAGCATATCTTTTTCACACGAACACCGTTGAGACACTGAAGATAATAACGTTTATCAGAAAAAAATAATACGGAAAAGATGCACTGTCAAGCAACAACGGCCAGCCAGTACAATAATTTGTACTTTCAGTTATGCTTTGCCGCTCACCCCTGCTTCAGCAAAGGTTCGTACTTCTGTCAACAATGCAACTGCTGCTTCCAGACCATTCATTGCAAAAGCCGCACCAGTTCCTTCCCCAAGCCTGAATTTCAAATCAAAAAGGGGTGCAAGCTGCATTTTCTCATGCATAAACGTATGCCCCGGTTCAACACTTTTATGGGCAAAAATAATGTAGTCACGAACAAAAGGTTCAATTAAATAGGCTATTAAGGCTCCTGCAGTAGCAATGAAACCATCCACAACAACGGGTTTTTGCTGGGCCGCTGCACCTAGAATGAGCCCAGCTATTCCACCAATTTCAAAACCGCCAACCTTGGCTAAAACATCAATCCCATCCTTAGAGTCAGGTTTATTGACATCAATTGCCTGTTTTATGACATCTCTTTTGTGGGCCAGCTGCGTTTCATCAATCCCAGTACCACTTCCGGTTACGTCCTCTACAGATTTACCTGTCACAATTGCTGCGATGGCACTACTGGGAGTTGTATTTCCGATCCCCATTTCGCCGGTGCCAAACACATCGGTTTCAGGACTGAGCATATTGGCAACCTCAATCCCGGCTTCAAGGGTCATCACGGCGTGGGTATGGCTCATGGCCGGGCCAACCATCATATTCTGGGTGCCTTTTGCTATTTTTTTGCCAATAAACCCTGGTTTACCCTGCAGGTCAGTAAACGCATCTTTGGCTCCCATGTCAACCATAACCACCTCAGCCCCGGCCTGACCGGCTAGCGCATTAATACCGGCCCCACCGCTCATAATGTTGTACACCATCTGGGTCGTTACCTCTGCGGGATACCCTGATACGCCTTCAGCAACGACGCCATGATCTCCGGCCATAACCACAATTTTTTTATTTTTAACAGGCGGATGCATGCTTCTTGTCATTCCTGCAAGATCAACGGCCAGGTCCATAAGGTTTCCTAAAGCCCAGTATGGCATGGTCAACTGCTCAAGACGCCTGGCTGCTTGATCCCGTATGGCTGTGTCCTGGGGATAAATTTTTCTACACGTTGTTTCGAGAAATCCGACATTTTTCTGTTGCTGCATGGCACTGCCCTCCTGGCAGTTTTTTCATTTTGGTGAAAACAAATTGAGATACACGGGATGCTCAAGAGGCAAGCAGTGCAAAAAGCTCCTCAGCGACCTGTTCAGGGGCTTTTCCTTCAACATTGATTTCAATGTCAGCAGCCTCACGGTATAACGGAAGACGAGCGGCAAAGAGTTCCCTGGCCTTATCCAAATCCTGTAGCAAAGGGCGTTTTTTAATCTTCCTGGCAGCATTTTTATGGGCCTCAATGGCCTTAATTATCTCTTCCACATTGGAGTGGAGATACACAACAACTCCAAGTGTTTTCATTCCGTTTACCTGAAAGAAGCCACCACCGGTTGAAATAATGGTAGACTGGACATTTTCCCTTATCCAGTCAGCAGTGCGCTGCTCCAGCTGCCTGAAAAAAGGCTCTCCTTCTTCGGCAAAAATCTTACGGATCTTCTTTTTTACTAAAGATTCAATCAAGTCATCGGTATCAATGGCAAAAGCACCGGTTTTCTGGGCCAGTGCGCGGGCAATTCGCCCCTTGCCCACCCCCATAAAGCCGATCAGGATAATGTTCATATTCATCTACTGCTCCCTTGGTGGAATGTATTTTTGTGAGCTCTGCTCGTGCAAGCGACTGAGCCAATTTTCATACCCTTTGATTACATTTGACCAGGAATAGGGCTCAGTCAGTTCCAGACTGGTTGTGTGTTCTATTTGTTTATTGCCGGCAATAAGACCTGCCAGCTTCTTTTCAAACTGGTCAGGGGCATACCGATAGGAAGCTGGAAAAAGCTCCTTATACGATAACCTGTCTGGTACCAAAGGCACACACCCCCTCGCACAGCTTCAAGCATTGCCAAACCAAAGAACTCATGAATGGCCGTTGATACTGCGATGGTTCCCTGAGTGAGCAGCTTGTAGTATTTCTGTCTGTCACGAACATACCCAAAATGAAGAATATGCTGTGCCAGCTGAGCTTTTGCAAGGGGAAATATCTCGGGAATATCACGAAAGGATTCTCCCAGTACGATCACATCAAACTGGAGTCCTTGCTTAGAAAGCCGCATTAACGTGGTGAAAAAAACGTCAGGATTCTTATCATATTCCCAGCGGTGATTCCAGATAATTACCGGTTTTTGCTTGCTCTGTTTATGTACTGCACAGGAATCAAGATCGGTAAAATCCATACCTGGAGCAAGAACCACAGATTTTGCTCTGATATCAGCAACACTGTTATCTAAAGACATATCTGCCGCTTTTTTAAGATACCGTGAGATACCAGCTAAAAAAGTATGCAGGTTGTATGTGCTATTAAAAGCCAAAACATCTGCACAAAGAGCTGAGGTAAAATTTAGAGCAGCAAACTGATGTTGTCCTCTGTCCTGAAGACGGGTGGGGTAAGCAAACTGGTTTTCGTGAAAATACATACCAATAGGCAAATGAATACCATTTTTGCTCAGCAGTGCTCGCAACACTGCTACATCAATGAAGGTGGAAGCAAGTATGCCATCACAGTGGAGCCCCTCCCGAACTAGGTTAATGACCTGCTCAGCCAGGTGAGGAGCGGCCAACTGCATGCGCATTTTCCATTTTCGGGCTGGCAAGGTGAGTACGGTACAATCACAGTCCAGGTGAGCCTGCAGCCCGATGAGAAAAGATGCGTGAGAGCCGCCATAATAGGGCTCTATAAAAAGGTAATGATATCGTTTATCTGCCATCTGCGATTGGGATCATGTGCAGGTGTTTTGGGCCTGCCATGCTTTTTTCTTACCTCAAAAATGTTTTCAATCTGTACAACCGGTTCCGTTTACCTTATTATCTCCTTAATATCACCGTTACCACACAATTACCATGGAATCAGCTATCACTTCTTCATATACCACCTGCTCATCTTCAGGCGGGACCTCCCTGCCAGCTGGTCTGTACTCACAGCACGTTCAGCAGATAGCTGTTTCTCCGTCCAGAGACTTATCAAGTGAAGAGCCTTCAGCTCACACTTCGCAATCCGCGGACAAGGTGACGCTTTCCCCACAAGCAGTGGCTCGTGCCGCAGCATCAGGTAAAGAGCAAACAGCAAAAAGCAGCGATCAGCCTTCTGCTGACGAGCCCGCCACACAACTTACCCCGGAAGAACAGCAGCAGGTGGAAGAACTGCAAGCACGTGATCGAGAAGTTCGGACCCACGAGCAGGCCCATCTTTCTGCTGCCGGGCAATATGCTGCTGGTGGACCACAGTACACCTATCAGAAAGGCCCTGATGGCAAACGATATGCTGTAGGTGGTGAGGTGCAAATCGACATAAGTGAAGAACGCACTCCAGAGGCAACCATCGCAAAAATGCAGGTCGTTCGTAAAGCAGCCCTTGCGCCGGCTTCACCTTCAGCAAAAGACCGTCAGGTAGCTGCTTCAGCCACCCAGAAAGAAGCAGCAGCACGGGTTGCAATGCAGGCTGAAGAGCGAGCTGAAGCCAGCCCGGTTAAGGGCGATCGACCTGAAAACGAGGATGGTACAACTTCGGTAGAAAAGACTGAAGCACCCCCGCCCCCAGAGGAGTACACGCCATTTAGCGCCACAGCCTGATGCACAGTTTTGCGTTTGTGAACCCACTTCTTAACGCATTTTATCACCTGGAATCTTATAATTATGCCGCCCACTGAATTTATCCAAGGCCTTTGTAGCTTTATCCAGAACTCTCCCACTCCTTTTCATGCGGTTAAAACCAGTGAGGAAATCCTTGCAGCCAATGGTTTTAAACAGCTGCACGAAGAAGACTGCTGGACTCCCCTGCAGCCTGGTTCGTATTATGTGACCCGCAATAAATCCAGCCTGATCGCGTTTCATTTAACCCATAGCCCGCATCCCCACCAGGTTTTACGTATGGCAGGGGCACATACTGATAGCCCATGTTTAAAAATCAAACCTAATCCCACCAGCAAAACCCATTCCTACGTCCAATTCGGGATCGAAGTGTATGGCGGCGCTCTTTTAAATCCCTGGTTTGACAGAGATCTGTCTCTGGCTGGTAAGGTAAGTTGGAAAACAGAACGTGGCGGGTTGGCAACGGATATTATTGATTTCAAGCGTCCCATTGCAACCATCCCCAGCCTGGCCATCCATCTTGACAGGGAAGCCAACACCAAGCGAGCCATCAACAAACAAACAGATATCACGCCTATCTTTCTCCTTGATCACAATAATGACCAAGAGCTCGATTTTTATCAGTTCATTCACAAGCAACTCCAGCACGAATATCCCCAGGCAAAAAAAGGCTCCGTGCTTGACTTTGACCTGTTCCTCTATGATACCCAGCCACCAGCACAAATTGGCTACAACCAGGAATTCATCTGTGGTTCCAGACTTGACAACCTGCTTTCCTGTTACGTACTCATAGATGCGGCAACCAGCACTGCCGGGCTTGAAGATTGTATGATTGTGCTCAACGATAACGAAGAGGTAGGATCGGTTTCAACAACTGGAGCTCAGGGCACCTTTCTCTCTTCGGTACTTGGAAGACTGTATCCTGATCAGGCACACTTAAGCCAGGTCATGAGCCAGTCTTTATTTTTATCAGTGGATAACGCCCATGCTGTCCACCCAAATTTCCCCACCAAACATGAGGCCAACCACCTGCCCAAGCTCAACCGGGGACCGGTGCTGAAGAAAAACGCTAACCAACGATATGCTTCAGATAGCGTAAGCAGCGGGCTGTTCAAGCTCATTTGCGAGCAGGCCCATATCCCGTTTCAAGAGTTTGTAATGCGCAACGACATGGCATGCGGTTCCACCATTGGGCCGTTGACGGCCTCTACCATCGGGGTGCCAACGGTTGATATCGGGGTACCGTCTCTTGGTATGCACTCAATCCGCGAAACAGTGGGACACCTTGATGGTTGGTTTCTACTGGAGGCAATGAACACCTTTTTTCAAGCAGAACCTGATCTCATCCGCTGCGTTACCAAATGAATATGAGTAAACGCAGAGAACTCCTTAATGGCTGCATGCTTGTGCTTCTCCTCCTTTTTGTACCTGGTTGGGCAGAGGCATCCCTGTCCAGGTATGTACAAAAACACCGTAACATTCAGGTAACTCATCAGCAGTCACAAAAAATTGCAAGATATGATTATCTGATACAATATTACAGTTCTATTGCCTATTTCAGAGCTGGACATAAGGTAAATGCCGATTTTATCCGCGCCCTCATGCTGGCCGAGTCTAACGGTGATCCCAAAGCGATTTCCCCTAAAGATGCCCGGGGGTTATGTCAAATCACCTTTCCCACTGGTAAACAGGCTGCCACAGAACTGGCGCAAAAAAATATCCGGTTCAAATATGTATCACGCAATAGATTGCTGAATCTACGTCCAAACGATCTGTATAACCCGGCAATAAATGTCCTGCTGACCTGCTATCTTATTTCTAAATACAACTTTCAATTCCAGGGTAAGCTTGACCTTGTGGTTGCGGCATGGAATGCTGGGGAACATTCCATAACCAACAATCGCCCCCCGCAATATCAAGAAACCTTAAACCTGATTGGCAAGGTAAACGGCTATTTTATCCACTTTCTCAACATGTGACCTTTTTTTGCTGATATGAGGTAAAAGTTAGTCAACACATGCTTTCCCGGCAACCCAACCGGTACTGAAAGCTGCCTGCAAATTATATCCACCGGTATCTGCCTGGATATCAAGGAGTTCTCCAGCAACATAGAGGCCTTTTACCTTTTTTGACTCCATGGTGTTGGGGTTAATTTCGCTGGTGTGTACTCCACCAGCCGTAATAATGGCCTCTTCTATGGTTCCAAAACCCGTTATGGTAAAGGGCCAGTTTTTTAACCAGTAACGTATTTTCTTGCGTTGCTGGCTAGACAGTTGACCTGCCATCTGACTAGCACCTATCTCTGTTTCCTCTAAACAGCATTGCACCAGGGGGTGCGGTAACAAGCCACGCAAAAAGCTGCCCATGGTTTCATTATGTCTTTTTTGGAGATCGCGCAGGAGCCGGGCTTCAAGCTTGGCTTCATCAAGGGCTGGTTTAAGATCGATGTTTATGCGTACCCCTTTCCCTGCAATAAGCGCATCAACGGCCACCGCGCTCAATGTGAGTATTATGGGACCACCCAACCCACTTTTTACAAAGGTCAGCTCACCAAAAGCCTGGGTCTTTCGTTTCCCATCAATAAACATACGTGCATTAATATTGCGCAGGTTCAGCCCTTCAAGCTTTTTCAGACCAGTATAGTCAGTCAGAAGCGGTACCAGATTAGGCCGAATAGGCACCACTGCGTGTCCTGCTTTTTCAGCAAATCGATATCCATCTCCAGTAGACCCTGTTCGTGGGTAGCTTGCTCCTCCAGTAGCCAGGATTACTTTGTCCGCAGGTACATACTGATTATGGCAAAGAATCCCTTTTACCTGCTGGTTTTCAATAACCAGTTCGTCTACGGATGTACCTGTTTGAATACGAGCTCCAGCAGCTCTGACCCAATCCAAAAGAAGACGGGCAACCAGTTGGGCATCTCCTGAAGCTGGAAATACTCTTCCGCCACGCTCATAGCCAATATCAAGGCCCAAATCCTTAAAAAAGCAAATAAGATCTTCTGAAAAAAAAGCCCCAAAGGCCTGTCTTAAAAATCGGCCTGATCGCCCAAAATGGTTGAGAAAATCTGCATGAGGAGCAATATTGGTAAGATTACACCGTCCTTTTCCTGTTATACGTAGTTTTCTGGCCGGGGTTTTCATTTTTTCATAGACTGTAACCCTGGCGCCTTGCTCTGCAGCTACTCCAGCAGCCATCAGCCCTGCCGGGCCACCGCCTATAACTGCTATTGTTACTTTTTTCTTCATGTGCTGGTAACAGGGAACCCTGTTGCTGTGAAGGAAGTAATAAACCGTTTACCGGGCAAGCGACATACCAAAAATAACTATTATTACAGTATGTTAGCTATGACTCGCATTACTTTTAGCCCTATCCAAAATTGTCCGCACGGTATGCCCCAACTCCTCAAACAAAACTGGCTTATTTACATACCCGTCAACTCCAATAAAAGTTGATTTGGCATTATCAAATTGTTCACTAAAGCCTGTGGTAATAAGAAACGGGATATCATCTCGCAACTTTCTGATTTTACTTAGAAGCTGCAGGCCAGTCATGTGAGACATGTTCAGATCGGTGATCACCATATCTATGTGAAGGTTCAAGCTCCTGAATGCCTCCAAAGCCTCAAAACTTGAAACACGCATGGTAACACTATACCCAAGCCGTTCCAGCATATCTTTGATTACCTCAGCTACCGCCTTTTCGTCATCTACCAGCAAAATGTGTTCGTTGCCTTTTGGTACTGGTCCCTGATACGCACGTTGCACCTTTGGAGCATCCTTAATTTCGACTGCTGGGAGATACACCATCATCCTGGTCCCCTCTCCCACGGTGCTTTCAACTTTTATACTCCCGCCGTAGCTGCGTAAAATCCCATGGACAACAGAAAGGCCCAATCCAGTACCTTTATTTTTTGCTTTAGTGCTGAAATAGGGATCAAAGATCTTATTCAAGGTTGCTTTATCAATGCCATGACCAGTGTCTGCAACAACCAGGCAAAGATACCGTCCAGGCAAGATGTTTTCATCAAAACAATCTGCAACGTCTAACCATACTGAGTGTAAGGAAAAATGGAGTGTCCCCTTGGTATGTTCCATGGCATGAAAGGCGTTTGTAACCAAATTCATGACCACCTGGTGGAGTTGGGTGCTATCAGCCATCACTGCCGGTAATGGCGAGGTTATATCCTGAGTTAACGTAATCGTGGATGGCAGAGTTGGCCGAATAAATTGAACCACTTCATCTACAATGTGTTCAAGTGAAACAGGTTGAATATCCTGTTCCACTTTGCGGCTAAAGGTAAGAATCTGCTTAACCAGCCCACGCGCTCTTTTGGATGCCTCAACAATCCTCTGGCAATGTTCACGCATTACTGAGCTGTTTTGGGGATCAAGCAACATCAACTCAGCTCGGCCCATGATGGGTGATAAAATATTATTAAAATCGTGTGCTATGCCGCCGGCAAGACTACCAATGGCTTCAAGTTTTTGTGATTGCTGAATTTGTTTTTCATATGCTTTTTTCTCATTTTTAAGGCGAGTTTGCTCCGTAATATCAATCACCGATGCATACACTTTTTCCCATGTTGTTTCATAGCCTTCAGCAACCACAGCACGCAATTCAAGGGTAAGTTCTCGACCAGACAGGGTTCTGTCTTCAATGGTTATTTCATAATGGCCTCTGGTTAACAGGTTGACGATTTCCTCCCTGATGATCCATTCCGAACCTTGGGGAAGAATATCTTCAATGGTTGACAGCTGTTGCCGGTCATTCATCTCATACAGCTCAAGAGCTTTAGCATTAACATCGGTTATCTTGATTTTACCGATGCACGCTTTCAAGGCGTCAGGATGACTTGCTAAATATTGCCCCAAATCCGTCACGCCATCGCGCAATAACGCATCAACATATGTTTTTGCCCCAGAAAAATCTTCCTCCCACAATGAAATAGGGGATTGTTGAAAAAGTAACCGGTATTTGGCTTCAGCCTTTTCAAGATCACGGGCAGTTTGCAGAATCACCTTTTTTTTCTGGTGATTCAGCATAATGAGCAGCAACAGTAAACAGATAACCACAACAAGACCAAGCACAGGTACAATCTGGTCTGTGCTGACAGTTATATTTCCTAAAGCTGCGTTCGCTGGCGTGGAGTCCACAAAAAACAGCACCACAAGCAGTGCTAACAATGATAAATGGGCAAATTGTTGTTTCAATGCAGGTTAAATAGAATTACTCAAAAATTAGGAATATACACTCAATCTTGGAATGCCCCTGGCATCCTTTTTTTTTCACATAACTCAAGTATACCCGGAGAACCTCCTGAAATAAAAACTTTTTATTTTTTCCTGCGATAAACATTGGTTGTGGTAAAAAATGCTTGTAACGCAATATGGATATCGTAGCCAGCTCCCTCCTGTAGCGGGCAACACATCGCTTACCATAGCCCTGGATAAAAACAGTATCTTGCAGGTTGTTTTATTTTACTCAAATGCAGTTATGGTGTAGGTATACATACAATATGTCGTTGTAAGAAGAAAAACGTTACGCAAACTGTTCTTACCTGTGAGGAGGGTACACCCTATGACTATTTTCAAGTATGAAGCAAAAGAACTTTTTCAATGGCTGACAGAGAAACAAGACATCGTCATTCTTGATGTTCGTAATGATAAAGATTTTAAGCGGTTCCAGGTGGAAAGCCCCTACCCCTTTACAATGCTGAACATTTCCTACTACGACTTCATGGAAATTGAAGAGGAATGTGTAGCCAAGGTACCACGGGATAAGGAAATCCGCATTGTGTGCGCTAAAGAAGGCTCAGCCAAGTACGTTGCTGAAATACTGGAAAAACATGATTTCAAAAATATTGGCTACCTTGCTGGCGGGATAAAATCCTGGGGCAACCTGCTTGTTCCCAAATGTATTGAGCAGCAGGATGATTTTACGCTGTACCAGTTCATCCGTCCAGGTAAGGCATCTTGCAGCTATGGCTTGATCAGTGGTGATGAAATTATGTTTTTTGATCCATCCCGGGCGGTGGACTTCTACCTTGATTTTGCCAAAGAGCACAACTGCAAGGTGGTGCGTACCTTTGAAACCCACCTGCAGGCTGATTATATTGCAGGCAGCAGGGATATTGCAGCCAGGACAGGCGCTGTTTTCCATGGCAATGAGGGAGATTTCAGCGGCTCAAAAAACGCCTACACCAAGCTTGTTGACGGTGAACAATTTACCTTCTCCAATGGCGGCCCAACCGTACAGATTCTTTTCACCCCAGGCCATACTCCAGGCTCCACCTCATTTATCATAGCGGGAAAATACATTGTTTCCGGTGATACCATCTTCATTGATTCAATTGGTCGTCCTGACTTAGGTGGCAAAGCAGAGGAATGGGCGCATCTACTGTTTGAAACCATTGGTAAAGTAAAACAACTTGATACACAGCTCCAGGTGCTGCCAGGTCATTACATTGACTGGAAGGAAGCAAACAGTGATCTGGTATTCATATTGCCACTAAGTGAAGTGATTGAACGCAACAAACATATCTACGATATCGCTGATGAAGCTGCCTTTACGCAATTCATTAAAGACAACATGCGTCCTCAGCCAGAAGAATACGCTACCATCAGGCTAGTAAATGCAAACCTTGAACAGTTTGAGGATGACAAACAAGAAGAGCTGGACCTGGGGAAAAATGAGTGTGCGGCATCTGCCTATGCCGCAGCACAGAGTGCCGCCGCACAATAGTCAGGTTCAGCGTATCCATTGAACATCCAATGTGCACTACAAGCTAACCATTTACGCCTACTCTCCGGCAGGCAGTAGAGGCGGAAAATTATCCGTTGCAGTCATGGTAAGATCAGGTTCTACCCAGAGAGCTGCAGCATCGGGATAATGCTGTTTAAGAAACCGACGCCCCAGGTTTGGCCCCATGATCATCAGTGTGGTAGCCAGGGCGTCGGCCAGCTCAGTGGTTGCTGCCACTGTTGTTACGCCAATGCTTTTTTTTGCCGAGGTTCCGGCAGCGATGTCAATGATGTGATGTTTACGTGTTCTTTTACCGTTTTCCTCACTCATGACAAATTGGTAATAGTCCCCTGAGCCGCATACTGCCTTGTTTTGCACCTCAATGATACCAAGCAGCTCATTTTTTCTAGGATGCTGAAGACCACAGCGCCATTTCTTTTGCCCGAAACAAAAAAAATCCCCCCCAGCCTCGACAATTCCCACGGAAATGCCTTGTTTTTTCAATTCAGCAACCACTGCGTCGATAACCGTGCCCTTTGCAAGCCCGCCCAAATCCAGAGCCATCTCTTCTTTGGGGAGATACACCTGTCTGGCAGTGGGATCAAAGACGATTTTCCTGAAATCAACCAGCTCTCGCTGCTTGTCTGTAGGCCGATCACGGAAATATTCAACATTACGACTGACAGCGCCAATAGAGATATCGAACACCCCGTCTGTTTTTGCACAAAAACTGAGGGCTCGACCTATCAGCGCGCTTGCTCTGTCCGTAATGACTACCGGTTCACGTCCGGCAGCCTCATTAATTCGACCAATAGAACCCTGAATGTTACGGTGATCAAAATCCTGTTGCAACTGATGAATCAATGACATCCCGCTTTTTGCTGCACGGTCTGCCTGTTGTTCATCTTCATGCTCAATGGTCATCCGAACTATGGTGCCCATGGCAATATTGGCGTATCGAAAACGGCTGTACTCTTCCTCCGGTTCCTGCAGCGTCAGTGCTCTAAAGCCAAGGGAGAGGACGAGCAATAACACGGCCAACACACTTCCAGGGAGCAAAAACGGTATGTGTTTACCAAACTGATGTTGCATTTTCTGTAAAAGCAGGGGAACACAGCACACAATGCCCAGCAAACCAGCTCCCTGTAACGGGCCTGTGAGTTCTGCCCCACGCTGGACCATAACCCCGGCAAACAGCGGCCCTGCAACAAACCCCATATTGGCTGCCAAATGAAACCAGCCGGTTATACTTCCTTTTTTTTCACTGAGCCCGACAGCCAATGCCATTGCTGCAGGTGCTGATATCCCGGCACCTGTTCCGAGGAGTGCTCCTCCAAGGAAAAATCCTGCCGGGGAAGGGAAAATACTGATCAGCAGTAAACCGCATCCGCTGATTACCATCCCGACGAGCGTGGCCCAGGTGCGTTTTTGCCTGTTGTTCCATAATCTTGCCAGCGGTAGTGTCAGACAAGTGAAAAGGGTGGGAATACCAAAAAAAACGGCTAACACAAATCGCTCACCAATGATCACCTGTTTAAGCAAAAGTGGATATAAGGTTATCAATACAGCGATGCCGAGCGTGCGCCCTGCCACGGCAAACATCAGGGGTACCATTGCTGCAATCCCTGTTGGTTGTGCATCTTTGGCTGTGCCACCAACAGGTGCAGTTAGCCCCAACTCTTTTGGGATAGAAAAAAAAAGCATCAAGGCAGCTAGGAGCTGGGTTGCGCAGAGAAACAGTAGTAATGGGGTTGTCGGCCCAACAAGATAAAGCAGGCCAGCTGTCAGGGGGCCTGCCATCAGCGCCAGGTTAAACAGGAGGTTGTAGCTGCCAAACAGCTTTGCTTGTTGCTCTTGGTTGGCATCGGCACCGATGACGGCCATGCCAAGGGGCTTGAGAATACCACCAGCAAAACCGAGAGCGAATTGGATAAGATACAGGTTTGCTGATGAGGGATCAAACAGATACAGACAGGGGATAACCGCAGCAAAAAAGCTTGCCGTAAGGAGCAGAGGGCGAATCCCCAACCGGTCGGCAAGCTGCCCTGCCGCCGGAGCAAGAATGAGTTTAACCAGGAAATATCCGGAAAAGGCTGAACCCAAATAGATGCCCCCAATCTGCTTTTCCTCTGCAAGCAGGGGAAAGGTAAAGGTAAACGCCGACACTCCAAGGGTGGACAAGAAAAGGCTGAGGATAACAGCCCTTGAACTGGACAGGCTCTTCATAAATATGATTGGGAGGTAATGGGATGTTGCTGAGTAACCGCCAGAGTTAAGAGCAATGGTGAAATCTCAATAAACAGCATAAAAAAAGCGGCGAACCGTAGAGTAAGCAGTTCGCCGCAATGATCACGCTGTAAAATAAAAAAGGGGTTATCTCAAAGAGTTTTTAGGTACCAGCAAACCGGGAATGGAGCTATCTTGCCTGCTCCAATGCCCTTGCTACAGCAAGTTCCAAAGCATTGGAGGACATGGTCGCATCTGCCACAGCATCCACGTTAAGGGAATTACCGGCAATAATTCCAGCAGGAATTTGCTCCTTTGCTGCTGTTACAACTGGGCCGTATTTTTTATGATCAACACTCTGTTCAAATTCAAGCACATTGATGCTTTCGATCTTATTTTCAGCAACGGTTACCTCCACGGTGACCACACCTGAATGCTTCTTGCTGTCCTTCCCCATGGCTGTACCCTTATAGGTGCCTGGTTTATAGGCAACCGTTGCCTCATGAAGTATCTTTGCTACGGCAAGTTGCAGGGCATTAGACGAAAAGGTTGCCTTGGCAACGTTATCCACGTTAACAGACTGGTTAGCTATTATGGCGGCCGGAATCGTTTCCTTAGCCTGGCTCACCCCAGGTCCGTACTTTTTATTATCCACACTTTGTTCGTAGGTCAGCACTTTAATATCTTCGATTTTATCTGCAGCAAGGGTGACTTCAACTTCGATCAGACCGGAATGTTTTTTGCTTTTCTTTCCTTGCACAGCTGCTTTGTACGTGCCAGGTTTGTACTCGGCTAAGGCAGAACCGCACAGTGTTAGCGCTGCGACAATCAGGGTTACCACAATTGCATGTTTTCTCATTTTCCTGTCTCCTTGGTTAAAGGTTGTTTTCCATTTTACCGAAGTAAAGTGGTTTTTCTTCAAAACCTGAACACCTAAACGTTCGCTAGTTTACAGTCAATTTGGTATACCTAATTTGCGCTTTTGTCAATACAATTCCATTTCAATGCAAAAGGTTGCATGTGATCTTCTCTACCGTAATGATGGTTGCTATCTTGTTATAAAAAAGGATGAAATCCGCATAAACAGACCAATCTATACTCGAATTACTCCTGTAATAGTGCAGGACTCAGCAACCGCCTCACCGCTCTTCTTTCAATGCCAGCTGTTAAATAAGCATTCCTGCCACCAAGCCTTTGACATTGGCACCCCTAACCTATACGATGATAGAACAAGACACAAAATGGCCACAGAGGTTGCAACGCATTCGGCTGTTATACCTTAAGAGATAGCTATTGAAATGATTTTGAATACGCCAAATCTTCATCTTTTACAGCGAAAAAGGGAACTCTCTGATCGCTCCCATACGATTTCACCCCTTATCTATACTACACAGTAATAAACACTATGAATGACAAACGCAGAACAGCAAAACGAGTTATCTTTAACACCTCAGCACAAGTCCGGCATGGAAATGATCAACAGATCACTGCCACAGTACAAACCAACAATATCAGTCTTAAAGGCATTTTTTTAGATTGTGCCACACAACTCCCTTTAGATACTGAATGTGAAGTAACGCTCTCACTAAAAGGTGCAACCAGCGCAATGGAGTTCCATGTTTCCGGGCGTGTGTGCCGAAATGAACCCGATGGTTTTGCCATTGCTTTTACCAAGCTGAATCCAGACAGTTATGCACACATCACCAACCTCTTGGTTATGGAAGCAAACAAAGAGAAATAATTGCTGACCATGCAACAAACCAGTCGCAGATTTCAGCACGTTATTACACTTTTTCTCCTGGTTTTCTTATCCTTAGGAGCATGCTTAAACACGGCCCTGTTTTTTCTTTTCTACCTGATGGTGGAGCGTTACGAGTCCGTGCTCCTTTTGCAGTTTTTTGTGTCCTGCTTGCTGATCTTTTTCTTGGCGTCCCTTTGCTCCTGGTTTCTCACTCTCATGGTCATGAAAAAAAGATGGGCTCACCGGTGGCTGCAAGATAGCACGTATTTTGACGGTTTAACCCGTCTTCCCAACCAACAACATTTTCTTGATCGAGTGGCGGAATGTATATCTTATGCCAGTCGTTACGAACACAAACTTGCCATTGTGTTTATCAATCTTGATGGATTTGATGGCGTAAACAAAAAGCTTGGTCATCGAATTGGCGATCAAATCCTCCAGCACACTGCTGACTGTTTACGGAAAATAAGCAGGCAATCAGACACATTGGCCAGGCTTGATAAGGACGAATTTTGTGTGCTCATTCCCAGGGTGGAAAACCAGCAAAATATCGAATCTATAGCAGCAAAGATCATTGCCGCCTTATCAATACCTCTGACCATTGAGCGGGAAAAAGTGCAGATTGGGGCAAGCCTGGGAATCGCCATTTGCCCGTCGGACGCAAGCTCTGGCACAGAACTCATCAAAAAAGCACAAGCTGCCATGGCCCTTGCAAAACAACACGGCCCAAACCAGTATTTGTTTCACAGCGACACTGAGCCGCACAGTTGATATACCAACCTGTTAACGATTTCTTAAAGCTTCCACATCACTGATTGTGATGGTCTTTCCCTGCACCTGAATTATCCCTTCCTCGCTCATTTTAGCAAAAATCCGCGACAACGTTTCAGGAGTAGTACCGAGCAGGCTGGCAAGCTGTCCCTTTGGCACATCCAGGGTTACCTGATCATCTCTTCCCTGTTCTTCCATCAAATACAGCAAATGCGCAGCTAGACGACCCGGCACCTCTCGCAAGGTTAAATTTTCCACCTGAGCTACAAAATGACGTAATCGCATGGACAGTACCGCAAGCATTTTTAACGCAAGCGAGGGATTATCTCTCACCAAAGCGATAAACTCTTTGCGAGGCAAAAAAAGTATTTCCGCAGAAGCAAGTGTCATGGCAGTGGCAGGAAAAGGTGCACCATGAAATACGGCAACCTCACCAAAGGGCTCTCCATATCCAAAAATATGCAGTATCTGCTCCTTACCTTCCTGGGAGACCTTGAAGATTTTAACTTTCCCGGAAGCAACCAGATAAAAACCATTCCCCTCGTCACCTTCATGGAAAATGGTTTCTCCCCGTTTATAGCTCTTGCAAACCGTTATGGCTTCAAGCTGTTCCAACTGCTCACCATCAAGCCCGCCAAACAGCATACTCTTTTCCAAAATTTCTCTTGTTTTCAATGTGTTCCCGAAAAAATGTTTTTTGATGTAGAGCAAATCAATTGTCGTCGTGTCACGTAGAGTTATCGCACAATGAGCACCAACGGCTTTAACATAACCTAACAGAGAAAAAAGTACCATGCTCTCTGACAGTGTGAACAAACTGCCAAGGACAGAGGCTGTACCGTCGTCGGTGTATGCAGCAAAATGAGCAGATATCCGCTTGTCCGGACATTCTTCTGTATCCCCATGCCAGAAGAGTGAGCTCAAGGTATTTTTACCTTTCCTTCTCGACTCCTGCTTGCCTCCCTGATGACAATCTTGTAGGATTGATTCTCATTTTTTTTGTACATGACCTCAACGACTACGACTTATGAAAACCAACCTCACGCTCATTGGTATGCCTGGTGCCGGAAAAAGCACCATTGGAATCATCTTGGCCAAGAATCTCTCGCTAGGGTTCATCGACTCTGATGTGCTCATCCAGATCAATCAGCAGAAATCACTGCAAGATATCATAGATGAAAGCGATTATCTCAACCTGCGTCAGATTGAAGAGGATGAAATCTGTAAGCTCAATGTAACTGGTCACGTGATTGCCACAGGTGGAAGCGCTGCTTATAGTACCAAGGCCATGCACCATCTGAGGGAAATATCTACAGTTATCTTTCTTCATGTGGAATACGAAGAGATTAAACGGCGGATCAAAAACGTTGCTACCCGCGGAATTGCAAAAGCCGAGCACCAGACCTTCCGCGATTTATTTAATGAACGCCAGGAGTTGTACCGTAAATACGCAGACATCGTTATCATCTGCGACCAGCTGGATCAGGAAGAGGTTGCCATGGAAATTGCTCGTATTTACCAGCAGCATAAAGGCTGAGTCACTTTACTTCTTCCCCATCTTATCCATTTTTATTGAGGACTATTCACGCTCATACCAATGATCACTCAACAGATTATAAAGCAGCTTCAAAAAATTGTCGGACCGTCCAATCTGCAGACCAGCGGCGCTGACCTGATCACCCACAGTTATGACGCCACCCAGCAGGAACACAGACCTGATGCAGTTGTCTATGCTGAAACGACTGAGCAGGTAAGCAACATTGTCCAGCTTGCCAACACCCATAACATTCCTGTTATCCCCAGAGGAGCTGGAAGCGGGTTTACCGGTGGAACCCTCCCTGTTCAGGGGGGGATTGTGCTGGTCCTAACCAAAATGAACCGCATCATCTCCATTGATCAAGACAACTTGACCGCAGAAGTGGAGCCTGGAGTGGTCACAGCATATCTGCAAAAGGAGGTGGAAAAGCTTGGTCTTTTTTATCCCCCTGATCCGGCTTCAAAGGAATTTTGTACCATGGGTGGGAATGTGGCTGAATGCGCTGGCGGGCCGCGCTGCGTCAAGTATGGAGTAACAAAAGACTATATTCTGGGCCTTGAGGTGGTTACCCCAACAGGTGATATCATTCACACCGGTGGTGCAACCATGAAAAATGTGGTGGGCTACGACCTGACTCGACTCTTTGTTGGTTCAGAGGGAACCCTGGGAATTGTCACTAAAATGATCATCCGGTTGCTGCCCAAACCGGCTGCAAAAAAAACCATGCTAATCCAGTTCACCTCCATTGAAGGTGCAGCCCAGGCAGTTTCAGCGATCATCAGAGGTAAAATTATTCCCACCACCCTGGAATTTTTGGACTCCAACACCCTTGATTGTATTCGCCACGTCTCTCCTTTTCCGCTCCCTGATGCCTGTCAGGCGCTTTTGATCGTTGAAGTGGATGGGGATGAAGAGCTGCTGGACAGCCAAACAGACAGAATTACCAGGTATGTTGCATCACACGGTATGCTGGAAACGATCATAGCTCAATCCGAGGAGGAATCTGAGGAAATCTGGTCAGTCCGGCGAAGTGTCAGCCCCAACATGAAAAAAATCAACCCTGATAAATTCAATGAAGATATTGTTGTACCTCGCTCAAAAGTTCCAGACATGATCCGTGCTCTGGAGCAGCTCTCCAAACAATATGGAGTACCCATTGTCAACTTTGGGCATGCCGGTGATGGCAATATCCATGTGAATGTCATGGTTGATCTTGCTGAACCTGGTATGGAAGAAACGGTTGAAGAGGTGCTGAAAAAAATATTTCAACAGACCGTCGATTTGGGCGGCTCAATCAGCGGCGAGCATGGCATAGGCACTGCCAAGGCATCTTATTTGTCCATGGAGGTGGACAATCCCACCCAGGCTTACATGCAGACCATAAAAAATGCACTGGATCCCAACAATATACTTAATCCGGGTAAAATTTTTCTCCAGCCACACCACCTGGGCAATGGATAAGTTGCAGGAACTGAAACAGTATCAGGAATCCATTGATCAGTGCGTTCGCTGTGGTGCCTGCCAGGCACATTGCCCGGTATATGATCAAACGCGCCATGAAGGTGGGGTTGCCAGAGGAAAACTCGCCATTGCCAAGGCCCTGCTTGATGGTCATGTAGATATCGACGATCCCCGTTTAGCCGAAGACATCAGCTTATGTCTTATGTGCGGTTCGTGCGTGGTTAAATGCCCCAACAAGGTGCCTACGGAAAAAATTATCGGGGCCATGCGAAGGGCCATATACCAAAGCGAAGGCACTACCCTGATGGGAAAAGTTGTCAGTGGTGTTACCGGTTCACCGGCTGTGCTGAAAAATCTCACCAGGGCGGCGTCTGTTTTTTCTCCGGCACTGTTTAAAAAGGTGCCTGGATCAAGTGGCCTGCACCTCCGTTTTCCTCTTGCAGGCAAACACAAAAGAACCTTCCCCTTCATCGCACCCAAGTCTTTGTTTGAACGTATCCCTGAATGCACACAAGGCAAGCCGGGAAAACCGGTGATCGGGCTGTTTGCAGGATGCAGTATTACCTACCTCTACCCTGAAATTGGTATGGCAATGTATCGCCTGCTGCAGGCACTGGGATTTGGTATTGTGTTCCCTCATGAACAGGGATGTTGTGGCATTCCTGGCCGTTCCGTTGGTGATAGGGATTTGATTGAACGCCTTACTGAGCGCAATATCAAGGCCTTTACCCAACATCAGGTTACCCAGATTGTAACCGCCTGTGCAACCTGTAATTCAGGTTTGAGCGAAGGGCTTGCCGAAACAGCTTCCCAAAGCGATATGCACATTGTTGATATCCAGGCTTTTCTTTACGCAAATGGCCTCTGCTCTCTGCTGAATAAACGTATAAGTGGCCCTGAGAATATCGTAATTACCTATCACGATCCATGTCATCTCCGGCTAAAAGGCATCACCAAGGAACCAAGAGCATTACTTAAGGCCATACCTGGAGCTGAGTTTGTGGAAATGGAGAATGCTGCCACCTGTTGTGGATTGGGTGGGACCTTTTCAGTAAAGCATTACGAACTCAGCCAGGCCATTGGCCGTAAAAAAACACAAGGTATAGCAAAAAGTGCGGCTGATTATGTGGCAACAAGCTGCCCTGGCTGTATGATTCAACTCCAGGATTCCATTAACCAGGCTCAGCTTTCCACCAAAGTTGTCCATGTGCTGGAGTTGTTGGAACAGGCTGTTACTGCTATTCCTGTTCCTGAGCAAGGCTGACATGAAACCATCCCAAATTGCCCTTGCCTACGGCAACACCTTTATTGACCTCAAGATTCCGCAAGATACCACCATTCTCAAGATCAAAGAGCCGTTAATAAGGGTCTCAAAAAAGCGATTTATACAAGGTCTTGATGATATCTTACCTGCAGGGCCCATTTATGGCTCAATAGCAATTGTGGTAGCGGACAAAACCAGGTTATGCGGGTATGAGTATGCGCTGGAATGGCTCATGGAAGGGCTTGGTTTACGGCAGGTGAAACAGGAACAGGTGCATTTTTATATCGCCTACGGTACCCATGCCAGGCAGAGTGACGAGGAATGCCTGCATGCCTATGGAGACAGTTATAAAAAATACCAGTTTATCCACCACGACTGCACAACTCCTGATCTGTTTTCCACGCTTGGAACCACACGCAAAGGTACGCTTATCAGGGTGAGAAAAGATATCCTGGCAACAGATGTCCTGATCACCTTTGGCGCGGTCTCGCATCACTACTTTGCAGGCTATGGTGGCGGTCGAAAACTCCTCTTCCCGGGACTTGGGGAAAAACAGGCAATCTATCATAATCACAGCCTGTTTCTAGACCGCAACACCAGGCGCCTTTCAACCGACTGTCAGCCTGGGAACCTGGATAATAATCCAGTCAGTGATGACCTTTACGAGGTTCACACGAACCTCCCTCATTACATCTCGATTCATGGCATACTTACCAGTACAGGAAAGGTGGCGACCTTCTCCTTTGGGACAAGTTACGCTGATTTCCTCCAGGTATGCGCTGAACTGGACCAGTATTACCGAGTAGAGCAAAGGAGCCAATACGGTCTGGTCATCGCCTCCGGGGGAGGGTTTCCTAAGGATATCAACTTTATTCAGCTCCATAAGGCGATCCATAACAGTGCCAGATTTGTAAAAAATGGTGGCACGCTCATCGTAGCGGGAGAGTGCAAAGACAAGGTTGGTTCAACAACCCTGCTCCCCTATTTTGACATGGGAAGCTATGAGGAGGCATTTTCTCACCTTGTGCACAACTACGCAGGCAATGGAGGGACAGCCCTTGCCTTGATGGAAAAAACCAGGCGTATCCGTATAAAACTGCTCACCTCACTGGATGATGGCATTGTCCAACACCTGGGTATGGAAAAAATTTCCCTGGCTGAAATCCAGGCATTGCTTACCTCAAACCGTGGCAAACACACCATTGCGCTTATTGCCAATGGTGCGTTGCAGATTTGAGTTCGATCCCGGTGCTTTCATTCAGTTAGACTCCTATTGAGGAAAAACCACATCACTACCACACTATTTGACAACTTCCTGCAACTAACAATTGCCATTTGTAATGAATTTCGCTAAAGAGGTTCTCTACCCAGGTCACATCACGTATTTGCGCTCTTTTGAACCAGGATACAGTCTTTCATGTCCACAACGACACCATCACATAAACCCTCGAAAAATTCCCTTGTTGCTTTTTTTGCTTCGGTGCAGCTTGCGTTACTCCTGCTCATTTTGCTGGCCGCAACATCAATTATCGGCACAGTTATTCCGCAAAACTCACCAGCTAAATTTTACGCTGACCAATTTGGGCCCCAAATGGCAAAGTTCATTGAGTTGCTTCATCTCAATGATATGTATAATTCCTGGTGGTTCCTCTTCCTGTTGCTCCTGTTTGCCATCAACCTCATTGTGTGCAGCCTTGATCGTATCCCCCAAGTCTTCCGAATTGTTAAAAAGGATCCACTGGATATCTCGGTAAACCGGTTGCAAAAAATGGCTTTGAGCACCACAGCCTCAGTAACTGACTCACCAGAAAAAGTAACCGCTGCTCTGGTACAACGTTTTTCCGCAGAAGGATGGCATTTTTCACAAAAAAAAGATGCTGGCGGCACCCTTTTGGCCACTCAAAAAGGCGCCTGGACACGATTTGGCGTCTATGTGGTGCACATATCCATCCTGATCATTTTGGCGGGTGCAGTGATTGGTTCATCAATGATCGCCAAAACCGTGCTGAAGAACCCATCCTTTGCCTTTAAGGGGTCCATTATGATTCCCGAGACCAGGGAGAGCGGGGTAATTTTCAGCTTTAAGGAAAGCAAACCCATTGATCTTGGTTTTACGATCCGCTGCAACTCCTTCAACATTGCGTATTACCCCAATGGGATGCCCAAAACCTACCTTTCCACAGTATCCATCCTGGAAGACGGGAAAGAGATGCTTACCACAGAGGTCAAGGTGAATAAGCCACTCACCTATAAAGGGATAACGTTTTACCAATCCAGCTATCAGCCCTATCAGGATTTTGTTATCAACCTGGAACATACAGGCAATGGTAAAAAAATATCCACTGTGCTCCCGCCGGCTCAACAAAAACAGTGGCAAGAAGAGGGTGTTTTCTACGGTATTCTCAATCAGGAAAGTCGAGGTAATGTTACCTCACGGGTGAAGATATGGTTTACAGATAAACGGGGAGAGCCCTCCATATTCTGGGTCAACATGGGCCAGGAAGCACTGATTGAGCGACCAAGCGGCACCTACAAGTTCACAGCCAAACAGTTGTATGCCACAGGGCTCCAGGCCACCAAAGACCCTGGGGTGTATATGGTGTATTTTGGCTGTATTCTGATGCTTGTCGGCCTGTTTGTTGCGTTTTTCACCTCACACAGGAAACTCTATCTTTTCATCTCTGCCGGGAAGGCTAACGAGACCACCCTCCTCCTGGCTGGAAGCACGAATAAGAATAAGGTAGGATTTGAGAAGAATTTTAATAAATTAGCTGCCTGTCTCAATGTTGATAAACCAGCGTAAGCTCTCGTAATGTACAAAAGCAACACCGGACACATCACTACAATATAAGCTCACAGGAAATATATGGACAGTTCACAACTTTTCGGCATAACCATGATAGCCTATCTGCTATCGACCGCCTTTTATCTGGCCCTGTTTATTTTTAAGAATCAAAAAGTTGGTTTTATCGGTATGTTGCTGGTGCTTGCTGGTGTGTTTATCCAATCAGCCGGCATTGGATTGCGGTGGTATGAGTCCTATCAGCTGAATATCGGGCATGCACCGCTGACCAATATGTACGAATCCCTGGTGTTCTTTTCCTGGTGTGTTGCACTGTTTTACCTGCTCATGGAATGGAAGTACAAGGCTCGGGTGATTGGTGCCTTTGTGATGCCGTTTGCCTTTCTTTCCCTTGCCTATGCCTCATTTGCCGATCGCATCGATGATCAAATCAGTCCATTAATCCCTGCCTTACAGTCCAACTGGCTCATTGCCCATGTTGTTACCTGCTTTATTGGCTATGGTGCCTTTGCTGTGGCTGGTGCACTTGGATTTATGTATTTACTCAAAAACGCTTCTAATCCCAATAACACGAACTCCATGCTTGCAGCACTCCCGGAACTCAACGTTCTTGATGACCTCACCCACAAAACCATTATGTTTGGTTTTATGTGGCTTTCTGTAGGGATTATCACCGGAGCCATTTGGGCCAATGAAGCGTGGGGTACCTATTGGAGCTGGGATCCCAAAGAAACATGGTCCATCATTACCTGGTTTGTATATGCAATCACCCTTCATGCTCGTTTTACCAGGGGCTGGAGTGGAAAACGGATTGCCTGGCTGGCCATTATTGGCTTTGTCTCGGTATTTTTTACCTACTTTGGAGTGAACTTCCTGCTCTCCGGTCTTCACAGCTATGGTTCCAGCTGATACAACGAAATAAATGAATGACCAATGTTATTTACCTCCATGTAATTATAGCATTTTTTGCACTGGCTGCTGTTGACAATACATAGCGAAAGGACTATACAATTATTTATCAACAGTCATTTTATTCATATGCAATTACATGAAAGGAGGAAGGGTATGAGGAAGCTGTTAGTGTGCAGCATAGCTCTGTCATTTGTTTGTCTGGTAGGGATGGGCGTTTCCACAGCTGCTGATAAAGGGCCAGAAAACATGACGCTGAAATCCACCATTGATCCAGCTAAAAAGGCCAAGCCAGCTATTTTCCCCCATGGTGAGCACCAGGGACGCCTGGAATGTGGAGAATGCCATCACGCAAAAGATGCTGATGGCAAGCAGGTTGCCTATGTGGAAGGTCAGGAGATTAAAAAATGTGAATCCTGTCATAACAGCAAAGAATCGATGCCTAAAAAACTGGCTACGTTCAAAGGTGCTGCCCATGAGCAGTGTAAAGGATGCCACAAGACCACTTCTAAAGAATTAGCCAAGTGTAGCACTTGCCATCCCAAGAAGAAGTAATTGTTCTTCAGGAAGGGGTAAAAGAATAAAAAAGGCTGCTCAATTGAGCAGCCTTTTTTATTTGCTCTTAAGATATATTGCTGTTCACGCAAACCTGGAGGGATCTACTCCACATGCATACGAGAGATATCTCCTACCTGAAGCACCAGCTCACCCAGCGCTGTTAAGAGATTCAACCGGTTTTGGCGAACTTGAGGATCTTCTGCCATAACCATCACCTCATCAAAAAACCGATCAACAGGTTCCTTCATTTCAAGCATCTCGGTTAGGGCCTGGCTGTATTGCTTGCTTGCAATCAGTGGTAATGCTTTACCTTGAACGCCTTCAAGGGTCGCAAACAACTCTTTTTCAGCAGTATCTGATAACAGTTGATCCTGTACAACAGTATCGCTATTTTCCTTGATTATATTCTTTATCCGCTTAAAAGAGCCAGCCAGGACGCCAAAGCTATCCTGATGCTGGATGGTGTCAAGTGCTGTAATTCGCGCTAAACAGTCATTGGGATTATCAAAACCAACTGTAGTCGCAGCATCGACGACTTCCTGTAAAAAGCCGGAGGCCACCTGCTCGTTGGCAAATCGCAGGCGGATGAATTCAAGAATATCCACAGCAGTATGTGCAGGAATCTCAACAACCCCCTCATATTCTGCCAGCGCATGCTCAATAAAAGAGCTGAGTGAAATATTGATTGCACACCCTTTAATAATGGCAAGCAAACCAATAGCCTGGCGCCTGAGACCAAAAGCATCCTTGTTACCTGTGGGCCGCTCGCCAATCGCAAAACAGCCTACCAGGGTATCAAGTCGGTCAGCAAGTCCAACTATGGCACCTATCATTGTTGAGGGCAGTTCACTTCCTGCCCGAACGGGCATGTAATGTTCCTGGATAGCCAGTGCAACACTTTGCTCCTCACCATCAAGCAGGGCGTACTCTTTGCCCATGGTCCCCTGCAGAGAAGGAAATTCATTCACCATCTCGGTCAAGAGATCTGCCTTGGCAAGCTCTGCAGCCCGTGTCACCTGATCTTTGAGAGCTGGGTCAATGGCATCAGCAAGTTTTTGGGCCACCTTCATCACCCGCCTGGTTTTTGCAAGCATGGTCCCAAGCTTATGCTGAAAAACAATGCCTTGCAACTGTTCAACCCGGCTGCTTAACGTATGTTTTTTGTCCTCATTAAAGAAAAAGAGCCCATCTTCCAGGCGAGCACGAAGAACACGTTCATGTCCACTGGAGGCGAGTTCCTGGTCAGCAACATTGGTATTGTTGACGGCAACAAACCTGGGTAACAGTGAGCCATTGCTATCAGCAACAGGAAAATATTTCTGATGCTCACGCATGGAGGTAATCAGCGCTTCATCTGGAAGATCTAGAAACTTTTCATCAAAGGAGCCGCAGACCCCATAAGGCCGCTCTACAAGATTCGTTATGGTGTCGATAAGTCCCTCATGCAAAACCGGGGCAGCACCAGCTATTCCAGAGCGTTTTTTAACGGCCTGCTCAACTTCGCTGACCACCAGTTCGCGTCGTTTTGCCATGTCAGCAACAACAAATTTTTCCTCTAACCGGCCAAGATAGCTTTCTTTGTCCTGCACCTCCATTTCCTGGGGCGCCATGAATCGATGGCCTCTGGTCGTAGCTCCTGCTGCAACATCCTCAATGGTAAGCTCCACCACTTTGCCTGCGTAAAGGGCAGTCAGCCATTGAATAGGGCGGGTAAAACTCATGGCTGTATCAGCCCAACGCATAGATTTTGGAAAGACCAACTCCCTGGTTAGTTCTTCCAACACACCGGGGAGCAATGTTTCGGTCTGTTGCCCTTTCACATCTTCAACCGCCATCAGGTACTCGCCCTTGGGCGTGTCAATCACCTGAAGTGCACTTGGCTCAAGCCCTTTAGAACGAGCAAAACCAATGGCTGCCTTGGTCGGATTGCCGTCTGCATCAAAACCTGCCTTGGTGGAAGGCCCAATATGTTCCTGGCGTCGATCAGGTTGCCGTTCCTCTATGGAATCAACACATAAGGTCAACCTTCTGGGGGTGGCATAGGTGGAGATACCAGTAAAGCCAAGCCCCAGGTTAATGAGTTTTTTCTCTGTTTGTGCAGCTAAAAAATCCAGTGCTGGTTGAATATATCCCGCTGGAATTTCCTCGGTTCCTATTTCAAAAAGTAGTTCGCCCATTGCAGTCCGTATCGTGGTAATCTTTGATCTTGTAATGTATCTGGAAATGAAAAGAAGTCCATACATTACCTCAAGCTATAACGAACAGCAACATTTCGGGTCTATTTTTCTATTGGCTTAAGAAAAATATAGGGGGAAGGAAAGAAAGTGGCGCTCTTTCAGTCAAGGGGTTGAGTTGGTTTCTCCCCACAACCACCTACTGCTGTTGCTGAAGTGGTATAATCGCAGGAAATGTTTTCCACCACAGCCTTGTACCATGACAAGGCCGGATTGCCGTCCAACGCCTGAGCTATTCTGTTGCTCAACTGTTCAACGCCATCCTGATCGCCAAGGTGCTGCTGGACGCTCTGCTCAATCAACTCAACAAGATCTTCAAGCCACAGGAAGTGGTTGAGCCGCACTGAGACTGTGGTTTTACCCCAAAATCCGGTGCTTCCTGTTTTGCCATCAGCGGGGGTAATGGGAGTGAGTTCGATTGGTACCGTTACTTCAATGAGCAAATCAAGCTCAGCAGAAAGGGAACCGAGCATACGACAATCATAGCGTTTGGAATAGGCTCCACTTGTGGCCGCTTTGGGAACAAAAAAATAGGGAAAGGTTATTTCAAGATGGGCTGTTTCCGCGTCGAGACGCTCTTTCATTTCCTGCAGGATCAACTGCAGGGTCTCCAGATTAAAACGTCCATGGAACTGATTTAAAATCTCCACAAATCGGCTCATGTGTGTGCCTTTAAAGCGGTGTGGGAGATTAACATACATGTTGACGCTGGCAACGGTTTGCTGCGTTTTATGCGACTTGTCGAGCAGTGTAATGGGGTAGGAGATATTTTTTACCCCTACCTTACGAATATTAATCCGGCGGGAATCGTGCAGGCTCTGGACATCTTTCACGTTCAAAATCCTTGTCGCAACACCCTGCTGACTTGCATCAAAGGGATGAGTTCAAAAAAAGAAACCAGAGGATTAACCAAGGTATTTTTTAACCGTATTCTTTAATTCATCAATATTTGCAGACTTCACCACATATTCCTCCGAGGCCCAGGTGCCAAAATCTTGCTTGAACTCCGGGTAAGCAGAACAGAGAATGACCGGTAAGTCGGCATTTTTTTCCTTCATCTGCCGCAGCACTTCAATACCATTCATCCCAGGCATGTTGATATCCAGAATCACAATATCGGGTTTTTCCTCTTGGAACTTCTGCAACCCCTCTTCACCATTATAGGCAGAGATAACCTCATACCCCTCATCTTCAAACTCACCCCGGTAGAGGAGCTGGATACCATGTTCATCGTCAACCAATAAAATTCGTTTCATGGATTCCTCCTTTGTCTCCTTTTACAGTTTCACCTCTTTCAGGTAAGTGCAGGTTTCTTCGGGCGGCATTGGGTTAATATAAAATCCAGTACCCCATTCAAATCCGGCTATGGAGGTTACTTTTGGCACAATCTCAAAATGCCAGTGGTAATGATCAAGAGGTGAAGAGCGAAGTGGTTGCGTGTGCAGCACAAAGTTATAGGGTACATTGGGTATGACCCCGTTTAAGCGTTGCAGGCTTTCGGAAAAAATTGCTGTCAAAGCCAGCAGTGAGCCATCATCCTGAGCAACATAATTGGAATGGTGCTTTTTAGGCAAAATCCACATTTCAAAGGGTGAACGTGGTGCATAAGGGGTGATGGTCACAAAATGGTCGTTCTGACAAACAAGACGGATATCCTGCTGTAATTCCTGACGAATAATATCACAGAAGATGCATCGATCTTTATATCTGTAATACGAAAGGCTTCCTTCAAGCTCAGAAGAGACCATTCTGGGTAGAATGGGCAGGGCTACCAGCTGGGAATGGGAATGTTCCAGTGAAGCACCTGCTGCCTTACCGAAATTCTTGAACACCATGACGTAACGAAAGCGTTCGTCTTTGGCGAGATCATGGATGCGATCACGGTAAGCCTGGAAAGTCAACATCATTTCGCCAATGTCCAGGTGGGCAAATGATGTTGTATGCGAGGGGGTTTCTATAATGACTTCATGGGCACCAATACCGTTCATCCGGTCATAAAGCCCTTCTCCCTGTTTATCCAGATCGCCTTCAATGACAAGGGCAGGATATTTGTTGGGAACCACCCGGACCTGCCATCCCGGTGTATTAAATCCACCTTCACTCCGGCCATAAGCCAGCACTTCACCTGGCGTTGTTGCCTCATTACCTGGACAGAGCGGACAAAAACCTCCTTTTACAGCGTATTCTTCTACCAGAAAATCAGTGGGACGCTTGCCCCTTTCCTGGGCAATAATGATCCAGCGTCCAAGAATGGGATCCTTACGTAACTCTGGCATGTAGATATCAGCGTCCTTGCGCTTTTTCCTGCTGTTCCTGCCTGGTTTTACATTGAATACAGAACGTGGCAACAGGCCTTGCCTTAAGACGTTGTATTCCTATCTCTTTTCCACATCCTTCACAGATACCGTAGGTCCCTTCATCAATACGGTTAAGCGCTTCATCAACCTTATCCATCAACTTACGCTCACGTCCACGGATGCGAAGTTCAAAACTGCGATCTGATTCAACCGTAGCACGATCAGTGGGATCGGGGATATTGCCATCCTGATGAGTCATTTTCGTTAATGCCTGTTCAACATCAGAGGAAATCTCTTTTTTTATCCCTTCAAGCTGTTCTTTAAGTTCCCGCAGTGATTTTTCGTCCATATCAGCATTCTCCGTTGAAAAGATGAGATATACTTTCTTCTATTCTATCACTTTGCAACGGCCCTTTCAAAGGTACCGCTTTTTCCACCACTCTTTTTTAACAGCCGGATGTCCGATATTTCCATAGACTTATCAACGGCTTTGCACATATCGTAAATGGTCAGTGCAGTTACTGACACAGCGGTCAACGCTTCCATTTCAACCCCTGTTTTGCCGGTCATGGAAACCCTGGCTGTTATGTGGATGGTGTTTGCCTCATCAATAAAGGTAAAATCCACATCCGCTCCAGTGATAGCAAGTGGGTGACAGAGCGGAATGAGCTGGTCTACCTTTTTGGCAGCCATGATCCCTGCAATGCGTGCAACCCCAAGCACATCACCTTTTTTTATACTCCCCTGTCGCACCAGAGAATACGCTTCTGCAGACATGGAAATAGAGCCTTCAGCAGTGGCTTCCCGGTTGGTTTGATCCTTTGCACCGACATCAACCATGATGGCGTTACCGGTTTCATCAAAATGAGTGAATGTTTTGCTCGCTTCAACCATTGGCTACCTTGTCGGAACTCTCAGCTTTCTTTTTTTTGTTGTGAAAAAGACGGGCAAAGAAACCTTCTTCTTCAGTTTCTTTATTCAGATTTTCAAACTCGCGGAGCAGTTCTTTCTGTTTTTTACTCAGCTTAACCGGAGTTTTGACCTGAACTTCAACAAGCATGTCCCCTTTTGAACCGCCACGGAGGCTTGGTACCCCTTCTTTACGGAGGGTAAAACGGTCCCCGGCCTGGGTTCCAACTGGAATTTTCAGTTTAGCCGTACCGTGAATGGTAGGAACATCAATCTCACAGCCGAGAGCAGCTTTGACCATGGGTACAGGAAGTTGAAGATAAATGAGCTGCCCATCGCGCTGGAAATATTCATGATCTTCAACATGGATGATCACATACAGATCACCTGATTGTCCACCACGACGACCGCCTTCACCTTCACCGGTAAGGCGCATTCTGGAGCCGGTATCCACTCCGGCAGGTATTTTGAGGCTAACCTTCTTGGATTTATTGACCAGCCCTTCCCCGTGGCAATCATTACAGGGTTCTTTAATGACCTGACCAGCTCCCTGGCACTGGGGACAAGTGGTGCTCACCTGGAAAAACCCCTGGGAGCGGATGACCTGACCTCGACCATGACAGGTTGGGCAGGTTTCAGGCCGATAGCCTGGCCTGGAACCGCTCCCATCACAGGTAAAGCAGGTTTCTTTTTTCGTGATATCAACCTCACGATTTACACCATGTACCGCATCCATAAAGGAAATCTGAATGTCGTAACGCAGATCATCGCCTTGAACAGGTGCGTTAGGATCACGCTGCCGTGAGCGTCCTCCGCCAAATCCGAAAATATCCCCAAAGAGGTCGTTTATATGGGAGAATATATCTTCGCTGTTTCCTGGGCCGCTATAGCCACTATTGCGCAAGCCATCTTTACCATAACGATCGTAAATCTGCCTCTTCTTCGCGTCACTGAGCACCTCGTATGCTTCAGCAGCCTCTTTAAATTTTGCCTCAGCTTCCTGATCACCCGGGTTGCGATCAGGGTGATACTTCATTGCCAGCTTACGGTATGCCTTCTTGATGGTATCGCCGGATGCATCACGCGCAACACCGAGAAGATCGTAGTAACTCTCACTCATGTTTTGATTATCTTATTCGTTGTTTTCGACGATTTCGTCTTCAGCAATCTCACTTTCAGCATCACGGCGCTTGGGTAACTCATGGATATTATCAAACGTCACCTCACCTGCTGCAATTTCACGCAGGGTCATGACCACTTCCTTATTTTTGCCGCTGGTGAGAAAGGGTTCACCATTGCGGTGCTGCTTGATTCGCTGCACTGCAAGATGGATAAGAGAAAAACGATTATCATCACCAACTTGTTCAAGACAGTCTTCTACAGTAATTCTGGCCATCTTGGTTCCTCCATAAAGAGATGAACCAGAGCAATCAAAAGTGCTCTGGTGTGTTCAGGGCATCACAGCCTGCAGTGAAAAGCAAAAGAACAGGAGCTGTGACATTGCTATTGTGTAACCATTAAAATGATGATGGCAAGGCAAGTTACCTCGCCATCTCCATTTTATTTTTTGTTAAACGGGTTTCTCAGAAGCAGTGTTTCGTCTCTGTCAGGACCGACAGAAACGATAACAGGTGCCACACCGGTGAAATCTTCCATTCGTTTCAGATAATCTTTTGCCTGGATGGGCAGATCATCATAGCTTCGCACGTCGGTGATTTCCTGCTGCCAGCCCTCGACCTCTTCATACACCGGTTGTACTCGCTGAGCAGCGTGGATGTTTTCGGGCATGTAATCATAACGGGTAGTACCATCAGTATAGCTGGTGGCAAATTGAACCTTATCCAGGCCAGAGAGCACATCAAGTTTGGTGACAGCAAGCCCGGTTAAACCGTTGAGGCGCACTGCGTCGTTTGCAACAACACCATCAAACCAGCCGCAACGACGGCGGCGGCCAGTGGTTGCACCAAACTCATGACCCTTCTTTTGCAGTGCATCGCCTATTGCATCCCCTTCAGGAAGCTCGGTTGGGAAAGGGCCTTCGCCTACCCGGGTGCTGTATGCCTTTAAGATACCGATAACCTCATCAATATGTGCTGGACCAAAGCCAGAACCGATACACGCATTACCTGCAATGGTGTTGGAGGAGGTAACAAAAGGGTAGGTACCGTGATCAATGTCAAGCTGGGTGCCTTGTGCTCCTTCAAAAAGAATATGTTTCCCTTGTTTTCTCGCCTTATCAAGCACCACAGAGATATTTGCAATAAAAGGAGCAAGCTGTTCTGCAAAGGCAAAAAATTGCTCTTCAACAACCTCAGCCTGAATTGGCTCGGCATGGTACTGATGAGTGAGAATAAAATTCTTTTCCTCCAGAGCTGCAGAAAGCTTATCTTTAAACAGCGCAGGATCGAGTAATTCGCCTACTTTGAGGCCAATCCGGCCTACCTTGTCAATATAACAGGGGCCAATGCCTCTCCCGGTGGTGCCGATCTTTTTGGCTTTGGAAAGCGATGCTTCACGGGCAATATCCAGGCTCTGGTGGTAAGGCATGATAAGGTGGGCGTTACTGCTGATCTGTAACCGTTCTGGCGTTACAGGCAGTCCGCGTTCATTGAGTTCACCCATTTCCTTGAGCAACACTTTCGGGTTAATGATAACGCCATTGCCAATCAAACAGGTTTTTTCCTGATACAAAATGCCTGATGGTATGATGTGAAAAATATACTGTTTTCCATCAACAACCAGCGTATGTCCGGCGTTGTTGCCGCCCTGGAAGCGGACAATATAATCAGCATATTCGGTAAGCAGATCAACGATCTTCCCCTTGCCTTCGTCACCCCACTGGGTGCCGACCACCACTACATTGGCCATGATATCTCCTGGAATTAAACTCAAAGAAAACAAAAGAAAAGGCTGCTTGCCATTGATCCAACAAGCCAGCCTTACTAAAACCAAACTAATCTAGCACCTTTTTCGCTTTTTGTCAAACAGGTGCCGAGGCTATTCCACCCAAGCCATCCACCATGTAACTTACTGATTACACGAATATAACCAAGACATATTTCAGTGTGCACCGGGAATATAAGAAAAAAGACTGTCCGGGGTGATCAATATCAAGGCAGTGTGGTTATACAATGAATAGATGTATTTACCTCCAGTATATCCATAATGGCATGTACCAGAGTACACCGAACAGGGTACTTTCATCCAAACGCATGCAGCGGGAAGCCAAGTATATGGAGGCTCATCTGGAGTCATCCACTCCTTGCATTGCAGCACCTTGTAGATGAATGGATACAGCCGCCTGCCCAAAAAGAATGCACCTTCCGGGAACTTGACACCTCCTTGCAAATCCCTTAAATTTGGGCCACTTTTTCGCAGCTACTGCAATCGTTAAATTACACATCGAGTAACATTATGTTTGGTATTGGCCTCCCTGAAATGATTGTCATCTTTGTTGTTGCCCTCATCGTGGTGGGACCAGACAAACTTCCCGATTTAGCACGCTCCCTTGCCAAAGGGTTGATGGAGATGAAAAAGACGGTCAACCAGCTCAAAGCAAACCTTTCCGATGAAGAAGAGGTGTTCACTGAAGTACAAAAAGATCTGCACAAGACCGCTGAGGAGCTTAAAAAACAGGTGCATGATACTCAAACCAAAACCTGGTCACAGGTTGAGCTTTCGCCAGCTCCATATGCAGACGAAGAGATTGAGGATGCTGAGGAAAAATTGAGCAAAATTCCCTCCGATAACCTGAGACCGTGGGAAGTGGACGCGCAAAATGCGCCAACGCAGCCACTTGGCGATGAGAATGGGCAAAAGGATAAAGAAAGTGGTGCACCCCAAAATGAGGCAGGAAATATACCACAATGATCACGGCTTTTGACCATTTCAGGCCGCACCACGAGGAGATGCGTAAGCGGCTCATCCGCTGCATTGTTGCGCTTGTACTCTTTTCAGCGGCCGCCTACATGTTCAAGGAATCCTTGGCTCAGCTCTGTATGCAGCCGCTTTTTCAAGCACATCCGGAACTGGAAAAACTGATTTACACCAAGCTCACCGATGCCTTTATCAGCTATATCAAGCTCTCCATTTTAGCTGGCCTGATAATGAGTTTTCCATATATTCTCTTTCAACTGTGGATGTTCATTGCTCCAGGACTGCTTGATAATGAAAAAAGGATAGCTCGTACCATAGTCCTCTGCTCTACACTACTTTTTGCCGGGGGCGCTTGTTTTGCATTTTTTATAGCGCTGCCCAAGATGCTTACCTTTTTCATGGGGTATGCAGGCCCCAACCTGCTACCCATGCCCAAATTTGGCCTGTATCTTACTTTTGTGGGGCGGATGCTGCTCGCTTTTGGGATTGCCTTTGAGATTCCCTTTCTCATGGTTATGGCCAGAAAAACCGGGCTGGTGTCCCCCCTCTACTTTACCTCAAGAAGGATGTGGTTTTACCTCGCCATCGTTGTCCTCTCCTTTCTGCTTGCCACCGGAGAACTCACCGCCACCGTCCTGTTAAGCCTGCCGCTCTTTGTGTTGTATGAAGTTGGAATTGTAGGAGGTAAACTGGTAACCTCCTCAAAATAAGGGCTCTTCTGGAGAATCTGTGGGTAAAATGAGTATCGAAAATATTTTCCCAATCAGCTCCCCGTAGAATGGTGAGGGAAGCTGATTGGGAAAATATTTTCTTGAAGTAGAAAAATAAGTGCATTCAGTCCGACCGACGATTAATTTCGCGGTCTCCCGCCAAAGATCCTGTAAAGGAGAA
>PDWI01001497.1_pt1 | contig 36879 bp, 30 predicted proteins | sample 1430891 | NCBI WGS metagenome assembly PDWI01 (sample SAMN01162508, study PRJNA174530) | Oral metagenome, whole genome shotgun sequencing project. | biome: Marine environment; feature: Marine mammal; material: Swab sample of the gingival sulcus; isolation source: swab sample of gingival sulcus... | reverse complement strand
TTTTTTTATAAATAGTAAAGTAAATAAGAGGAGTACTCTTAATTTATTTTTTTAATCACTTCCATTCCTATATTGATTGCTTGTTCGTTCATAGGAATTAATTTATGATGTCTTTCTGGAAGAGATTTTTTCAATCCCATAATCACACTTTCTAATTTCACGACAGGAGCTATTTTGAGCAATCCTCCCAAGATAATCATATTAAAAGACTTCTCATTTCCTAATTTTAGAGACTCTTTCGTTGCGTCAACTTCGTAAATATTTATATCCTTACGATCGGTCATTGTATGAATCCCATTAGGTTCATAAATTAAAATACCATCCTTTTTCACTTTAGGAGCAAATTTCTCTAAAGAAGGTTGATTTAATGCAATAACAATATCATAAGTATTTACAACAGGCGAACTTACGGCATCATCACTCACGATAACCGTTACGTTAGAAGTCCCTCCACGTTGTTCAGGACCATAAGAAGGCATCCAACTCACTTGTTTGTCTTCCATCAAACCTGAATAAGCTAAAATTTTCCCCATAGATAGGACTCCTTGTCCACCAAATCCTGAGATTACTATTTCGTACATCATAGCTTTTTGTATTATTTTTTATCTACATCCTTTAGATCTCCTAAGCAATAAGTTGGAGTCATATTTTCAACCATCCAATCATTTGCTTTTTCTGGAGAAAGCTTCCATCCTGTATTACAAGTAGCTACAAACTCAACAACTGAAGTTCCTTTACCTGCCAAAGAATTATCAAAAGCTTTACGAAGAGCTTTCTTCGCTTTACGAATAGCTCCAACATTATGTACCGCTTGACGAGTTACATAACAAGTACCCTCTAACTCTTTCAATACATTCGAAATAATAAAAGGATAGCCGTTCTTCTCTGGCTCACGACCATAAGGAGAAGTTGCCGTTTTCATTCCTAAAAGAGTAGTTGGCGACATTTGACCTCCTGTCATACCATAGATTGCATTATTAATAAAAATAATAACAATATTTTCTCCACGGTTACAAGCGTGAATTGTCTCTGCTGTACCAATTGCAGAGAGGTCTCCATCTCCTTGATAGGTGAATACAAGCATATCTTTGTTCAAACGCTTGACTGCTGTTGCCAAAGCAGGAGCTCTACCATGAGCTGCTTCTTGCCAATCAATATCAATATATTGATAAGCAAATACGGAGCAACCTACGGGTGCTACACCACAAGAATTATCCACCATATTCATTTCCTCAATTACTTCAGCAATCAATTTATGAACTACCCCATGGCTACAACCTGGGCAATAGTGCATTGTATTATCATTAAGTAATTTAGGTTTTTGATATACTAAGTTTTCTGGCTTAACAATATCACTAATATTTATTGTACTAGGATCAAGAACTTTATTATCTGTACTCATATTTTCAATTGATTTTATTTTTCTTACTAAAATTTAAAATATAAACTACCACTCGTGCTACAACTGCAATACCTGCAGGAATTAGAAAAAGATAAGGATGATCCGTTCCTTTACAAAGGAAATAGCAAATAATCATAAGAATTGTTGCTACAAAAAAGACAAGTTGCAATAAAGATTGGAACTTTTCTATTTTGGATCTCTCTCTTCTCATTAAAGTAGTAATCTATAAGGTCTTCTTTCTTAGCGATTAATGATACGCTCTTTCAAAGCCTCTAAAACTTCGTCAGGTGAGAATAACATTCCTCCCATACGTCCATAATGTGCTACTGGAACAGCTCCATTGACAGCCAAACGAACGTCTTCAACCATTTGTCCTGCGTTTAACTCTACCGATAAGAAACCTTTTGCACCTCTCTTGACATGTGACTCAATTATCTTATAAGGATAAGGCCAAATTGTAATTGGACGAATAAGTCCTACCTTAAGACCTTCTTCTCGAGCTAACTGAACCACTTTTTGACAAATACGAGCTGAAGAACCAAATGCCACTAGGATATAGTCTGCATCCTCTGCAAAATATTCTTCATAACGCACTTCTTTTTCCTCTATCTCTGCATATTTTGCTTGGAAACGATGGTTGTTTTGTTCCATCACTGCAGAGTCTAATTCTAGAGAAGTAATAATATGACGCTCTCCATTTCTTGCTCCCGTAGTTGCCCATGGGCATTGTTCACGAACTTCTTCGTCTGTACGGCGAGGTTTAAAATCAGGAAGAACAACTTTTTCCATCATCTGTCCGATGATACCATCTGACAAAATCATAGCTGGATTTCTATATTTAAAAGCGAGGTCAATACCCAACTCTACAAAGTCTACCATCTCTTGTACCGAATTAGGTGCTAAAGAAATCAAACGATAATCTCCATGCCCACATCCTTTGGTTGTTTGGAAGTAATCTGCCTGACTTGGCTGAATTGTTCCTAATCCAGGACCTCCACGCATAACGTTTACGATTAAAGCTGGTAATTCAGCTCCTGCAAGATAACTCAATCCCTCAGCCATCAAACTAATACCTGGACTTGAAGAAGAGGTCATAACTTTTTTACCTGCTCCTGCTCCTCCATATACCATATTAATAGAAGCGACCTCACTCTCTGCTTGTAAAACAACCATTCCCGTTATTTCTTCAGGATTTTGCTCGGTCAATACCTCTAGTACTTCTGATTGAGGTGTAATAGGATAGCCAAAATAACCATCCATACCTGATCTTATTGCGGCATGGGCCAAAGCCTCATTACCTTTCATCAATTTTATTTCTTCTGCCATATCTTTCGTCCCAACAATTAGATTTTTAGTTTATAAACTGAGATACAACCATCTGGACAAATTAATCCACAACTTGTACAAGCAATACAAGCCTCTGGTGTACTCATGTGACAATAATGATAACCCTTGTCATTCATCTCTACGGGATGAAGACTTATCGCTTTCGTTGGACAAGAAACCACACATAGGTTACATCCTTTGCATCGTTGTTCGTTTACGACAATTGCTCCTCTAACTTTTGCCATTCTCTAAATATTTATTTTAAGTGATTTTAGTAGGGCAAACTTTCCTTATTTATTTACCTTATGTCTCAAAGATACAAATTGTTTTTTAAATATACCTAACAAGAGGTATTTAATATCTTATATTCTATGCTTTTTGTAAATTATTTTTTCATAACAAAAAGATTTTTCCTTTAAAAAATGACATTTTTCAATAAAAATCCGACTTTTTATTAACAATAGTTTTAATTTATGCTAAAATAAAAACCTTTTAACAAATACCTACTTATTGCCTTTTATCTAATAAAAATTTCTCTAATTAGACTACTTTTAAATGCAAACTAGAAAAGTTAACTTGTCCTATATGACAAAAATCTTATCCTAAGTGTAGCTCTCAAAAAACGCAGCTTTTTCCCTTTTTTGTGTAACTTAGTAAATTAGTATATATACAAGACCAAAAGTTGAGACTTATGAAAATAAAAATTTGCAACAAATCCCAAAATCCTCTTCCCAATTATGCGACTCTTTTTTCCGCAGGAATGGATCTTTCGGCACAACTTTCGGAAAGCGTCATCTTACAGCCCCTAGAAAGACGCCTCATCCCAACAGGACTTTCTATCGCTCTTCCGCAAGGTTATGAAGCCCAAATAAGACCTCGCAGCGGATGGGCTTTAAAAAAGGGAATAACCGTGCTCAATGCTCCTGGGACTATTGATGCCGATTATCGTGGTGATATTGGAGTACTTCTCATCAATCTTGGTGAAGAAGCCGTTGAAATTCATTCGGGAGACAGGATTGCTCAAATGGTTATCGCTCGTCACGAAAGCATCACTTGGGAAGAGACGTCCATGCTAGATGAAACACAGCGTGGCGAAGGTGGTTTTGGACATACTGGCATCAAGAATACATCTAAATAGTTGTATGCTACAAAAGTTTTTCTCTTTCATTATTGCGATGCTACTCTCTTGTACGGCTCTAAGTCATACGAGCTATGCTCAGGATTCTGTATCCAATAAAAACAGCATCCTCGCAAAGGCTCTTTTTGATGCAGCTATACAGAATATGCAATTAAATGAAAAAACTCTTGCTTACGAACAACTCCTTTTCTCCTATCAACTATCCCCTCAAGCAACAACTGCACATTGCATTGCTCAGATACTCAATGAAGACAAATTAGAGGACGCTTTTCTTTGGAAAGAAAAAGCCGCCCTACTTGCCCCTTATGATAGAGAGATTTTAATTCCCTATATGTTGGAACTTTTTAATCAGCAAAAAATTCCCCAAGCTATTGAACGTATTAAACTTTATCTCCAAAAAGACCCCAAAGATCGAGAACTTTCTCTAACTCTTGCCGAATGCTACTTAAGTACGCATCAATACGAAGACTTAGAGCAACACCTTTTGGCTATTGAAAGCCTTTTTTCCAATAATATTTACGAACAGCATCTTGAAAATTTACGCTTACGCTTTCTGCAAAGTCTACAAGCAAGTAGTGAGCAATTCAAGAAACACGCCTATTATATATATAAAACCCATATTGCAAAGAACATAAACGAAGCTCTTGAAGGATATAGAAATTTATTACAAATACACCCCACAAGTGAGGCTCTTTTGGAACTTGAAAAACAAATGACTCCTGAAATTCGTTCTCACTATTTGACTCGGACGCTTTTCATTCGCTATTACGTAAATACGCAAAATCGTAAAAAAGTAGAAAAAGAGCTCAAGCAAATACTCAAAGACAAAAAGAGCCAAAATGACGAGGCAATACAAGGCATACTACAAGCTTTAAGTATGAATGCTAAGATTGACCCAATCTATAATCCTTCTCTATTCCTACTTCTCAAAAAGAACCCCCAAAATTATGATCTCCATCTTTTTGTTTTAGAAATGCTTTTTGAACAAAAAAGTGAGAAAAAAATCAAAAAACTTATCCAAAAATGCCTCCAACGATTTCCTCAAAAACGACAAGCTATTTGGGAAAAAAGCATACTGCGTGAAATAAGAGAAAAAAACCACAAAAAGGCTCTCAAGCAATTGGCTCGTGCAAAGAAAAAATTCCCGCTTTACTACCGTTTCCCTCAACTAGAGGCTTACGTTTACGCCGAACTAAAAGAAAGCCAAAAAGCGGTGCAAATTTTACAGAATGCTTTACAACTTATCCCAAAAGAAGAGAAGGCGGGGAGGGGAAAAATACAAGCTTCTTTAGCTCTTTTACTTGAATCCAACTCCGACTTTGACAAAGCTAGAAAAATCTATCAAGAAGCCCTATCTAGCAATAGCCAAGATGTCTTATTTCTGAATAACTATGCCTCTTTTTTACTCAAGACAATGAGAGGACAAGAGGATTTAAACTTAGCTGAAAAACTCATCAACAAGGCTATGCTACTTTCTAAAGACGAAGCCTCTATTCTGTATACTTACGCTTGCATTCTCTTTTTAAAAGACAAAAAGAGCCTTTCTCAACTCTATTTCCGAAAAGCTATAGCCTTTTCAAAAGATGAAAATCAAAGAAAAATCTATCAAAATAAATACAACTTGCTCTTTCCGAACTCCCTATAAATATATGAATCCAAAAATTTCTTTCATTTCGTTAGACGCTCCTATTATTTCTAAAATATTACGATATATAAGCACCTTGGCTATAACACTCTCCTTAGTTCAATGTGGTATCCAACAAAAAGGACAGACTAATGAAGAACAACTAATTAAGACTACTCCTGAAGAATTTCTGGACAACTTCTCCTTAGCTCAAAGCGAGTCTACACCTTGGCAAAGTAGTGGTTCTCTATCCCTTGTATCGCAAGATTTTGCTATTGACATTAGAGTTGATGCATCTATTTATCCTAAAAATGGAATTTTTCTTTCTTTACGCCCCCTTCCTTTTTTCGAGATTGCTCGTATCTATATTCTGCCTGAAAATATTATAATCATTGATAAATCTAACAAACAATATTTTAGCTCCTCTTACGAAGAATTTAATCGCATATCCCCCATCCCCTTGTCCTATAACTTACTTGAAAGCCTTATTTTAGGACAAGCACCTCAGAACTATGAAGAAATGCAACTTCACTCTAGTGGTAGAATTCGTGTCAGTCTTCCCAACTCCCCCTTGCAACTGACCTATCAACTTAATGATTTATTTCGTGCAAAGAACATTTACACAAACCCTCTAGAAAAAGGATATGCCATCTATTTTCAATATGCCACCTACTCCGAGAGAAGCTCTTACGCCCTACCTCGTAGCATTAAAATGACTCTTTCTAGAAAACAAAATATCGTACTTCAACTGGACTATAACAATCGCTCTTTACAAAGAAAAGCTTCAGCTTTACAAAGACTTACACCTAAAATCCCCTCTAGCTATACAGAGCTAAATGCTTATTATTTAGAAAGACTACTTCAAAACTTATTTCACTAAGCCCCTTCTATCCTAATGCGTTTACACAAGATTTTCATACTTATTCTCTTTACTTTCTCTCTTCTTCTTTCCACAGAGGGAGTAGCCCAATCAAGGAAAGTTCAACAACTCAAAAAAGAAAGAAGATCCATCCAAAGTCAAATACGAAAGATGGAAAAAGAGTTGAGCCTTATCAAAAACAACCAAAAAGATAAGATTAAGGAAGTTCAACTACTCCATAAAAAAGAAGAAAAAAGAGCACAACTCATCTTCGTTTTAAACCAAGAAATCCGTGCAATGAAAAAAGAGATTGATTCTCTCAGCACGGAAGAAGAAAAATTACTTGAAAAAGAAAACAAAGGCAAAGAAAAGTACGCCCAAGCCCTGCAAATCGTACTTCAAAGAAAAAAAGGCATATCGCCCCTTCTCTTCGTCCTTTCATCTAAGGATTTTGATCAGGGAGTACGAAGAATACGCTTCCTTAATGAATACGCACAAGCTCACACGAAGTCTCTTGCTGAACTAAAAAAAACAAGAGAAGAGCTATCCATCGTGCGAACTTCTATCAAGAAAAAGAGACAAAAAAAGTCCTCTCTTATCATTTTTCGTAAGAAAGAAAAAGACAAGCTTATCGCAGAACAAAAAATCAAACACAAACAAATTTCTCACCTCAAACAACAAGAGAAAAATCTTCAGTATAAGAAGAAACAGCACCAACGAAAGATAGCTCGTATCAACAGGCAAATCCAACGCCAAATTGAGAAAGAAATTGCAGAAGCAAAGAGAAGAGCTTTAGCTGAAGAAAAACGTCGTGCGAAACATCGAAAAAAAGGGACTAAATACAACAGTCGTAAGGCTTCTTCTAAAGGCGGTTATCCTATGACTGCCGAAGAGAGAGCCTTAAGTGGAAGCTTTGCTCACAATAAGGGCAGATTACCAGCCCCTGTTGACAAAAACTACAGGATAATCAGTCGTTTCGGCGTACAAGCTCACGAATACCTCAAAGGAGTAAAAACAAAAAATAATGGTATAGATATAGAAGTCCCAAAAGGAACAAATGCTAGAGCTGTTTTTCAAGGAGTGGTATCTTCTATATTTGTTATAGATGGCAATAAAGTTGCCATTATTGTGCGTCATGGGAACTACTTGACCGTTTACTCTAACCTTATACACCTTCGTGTCAAAAAGGGACAAAAAGTAAAAGCACACCAAATATTAGGGAAAGTCGCAGATGATTCTTTTAGCAAAAAAGAAACTCTCAACTTCCAAGTTTGGCACGAAAGACATAAACTAAATCCACAAAAATGGATACGATAATTTTTGAAAGAATAGAAAAAGGGGAGCTTCAAGCTTCCAATACAAAGCTAATTCCACCTTCACTCGTCGCTACTATGGGGGTTTTTGATGGCGTACACAAAGGGCATCAATACCTCATTCAACAGACGATACAAGAAGCAAAAAAAAGAGATTTACCCTCTGCAGTTATAACTTTTGACCGCCCTCCAATAGCCGTCGTTGCTCCTGAACAAACTCTTGAGCAATTACACACCTTATCGGAGAAAATAGAGCATCTTCAAAAAGAAGAAATTGATTTTCTCATCGTTCTTCCCTTTGATCATTTTCTCAAAAAAATGACTGCTGAGACTTTTATGCAAAATATTCTCAAAGAATTACTTCACATAAAAACACTTCTAATGGGATATGATCACCATTTTGGAGAGCCTAATAAAAAAGAAGCAACAAACTTTCAAGAAATTGGAGCAAGAAAAGGTATTGAAATACTTATACAAAATCCCTTAATAGAAGATACTTCTAACAAAGCCTTTAGCTCTACACTTATCCGACAACTCCTAAAAGATGGAGAAATAGCTCAAGTTCCTCAATTCTTAGGCTATTCCTATTATATCGTTGGGCAAGTTGTAAAAGGACAAGGAATCGGACGCACTTTTGGTTATCCTACTGCGAACATTTCGCCTGAGAGCAACAAGCTTGTCCCTAAAGACGGAGTCTATGCTGTGAGTATTGATATTGCTAAAAAAGGAATGTATCAAGGAATGCTCTATATCGGCAAACGCCCTACGATTGCTAACGGGCTAAAAAGAACCATTGAGGTAAATATCTTTGACTTTTCTGGCAACCTCTACGATGACACGCTTAAAATAGCCTTTCACAAACGTATTCGTGGGGATAAAAAATTTAATTCTCACGAAGAACTTATAGAAGGAATTACAAAAGACTTTTCTGATGTAAAGGATTTCTTTGCTCATCAAAACTAAAAAAAGAGGTGCAATAAATTTCTGCACCTCTTTTACTATCTATTCTTTTAAATTTTATAAACTACTCCTATTTCTTTTGAAGATAATTTTAACGTTTCTTATTCTTCTTTCCCCTTCTTCGCAAAAGAAATACTGAAAGCAATAAATTAGCAAAACTTAATCCTACAACTGCAAAAAACATCAAATGCACATCCTTTGGTAAATAAACGAAACCCCAAATACTAGCTCCTACCAACACTAGCAATAACACATAGACCAAACGAATAGCCCATTTTGAAATTCGATCTTGACTCATAGTAATCTTCTATTTCTTAATTATCTTACCTACAAAGGTAAACAAGTTCTATAAAATGCTCCCCTTACGCCTTCTTACCCATAATAAGGTATAAAAAAAGGTTATCCATTCTTTTGAACGAATAACCTTCTTTTTGTATTTCAAGCTTACCAACTAATCTTCGTAAGGCTCATAATCTTCTTTTGTTGCACCACATAGAGGACAGCACCAATCATCTGGTATATCTTCAAAGGCTGTTCCTGCTGCTATTCCTGATTCTGGATCTCCTTCTGCGGGATCATATATGTCTCCGCATAGTTCACAAATGTACTTTTGCATAATTTTCTTTTCTATTTCAATTATTCCTAAGAGCAAAGATACATTTTTCTGAAATAAATACCTAAAAATAGGTAATTTTTCTACTCATCTATACGATCAAATAAATTTTTCTTTCTCGCTTCCTTCTCCAATTGACTATTCGCACAACCTATCCCTTTTTTACGAAGAGCTTTATTCGCTTCAATATGTGTTTCAGGAAACTTTCCCTTGGGGAGTAAAAGAATTCGAATAGATAAAAGAATCAAGGCTAGAGCTAGAATTAGACCTGCAAAAAGTAATAGTTTAAGCATTTTTATTCCTATATTTGTACAGAAACAAAGGTAATGTATTATTTTTACTACTTAATTGACTCATTACCAAGAAATATTGAATTTATAAGTATAATATCGAAAGATGAAGATTACTGATTTACAACCCCATCTTATTTGGCGTTATTTTCACGAAATTACTCAAGTTCCTCGCCCTTCTAAGAAAGAAGAGAAGATTCTTGCTTACTTAAAAAAGTTTGCAGAGGATCGCAATCTTGACTACGATCAAGATGAATGTGGCAACATTGTAATTCGTAAAGCTGCGACAAAAGGATACGAAAATCGACAAACTGTAATATTGCAAAGCCATGTTGATATGGTTTGCGAAAAAAATAACGACACAGAACACAACTTTGAAACAGACCCTATTCGTACTGTAATTAAAGATGGATGGGTCTATGCTGATGGTACAACTCTAGGTGCTGACAATGGTATTGGTTGTGCTGCTGAACTCGCTATTCTTGACGACAACACCCTAGAACATGGTCCTATAGAATGCCTTTTCACTGTAGATGAAGAAACAGGGCTAACAGGTGCTATGAACCTTGCTCCTGGATTTGTAAAAGGAACAATTCTTCTTAACCTAGACAGTGAAGACGAAGGAGAGATGTTTATTGGTTGTGCTGGTGGTATGGGAACAGCTGCTGTATTTAAATATACACCTGAGAGTGCGCCTTCTGAATACTTCTATGCTAAAATTAATGTAAGTGGACTTAAGGGTGGACACTCTGGAGGAGATATACATGTTGGTTTAGGTTCTGCAAACAAGATCATTACACGTGTTCTTTATGCAATCCAAAACAACTCTCCTATGGTTCTTTCTCATATTGATGGGGGAAATCTTCATAATGCTATTGCTCGTGAAGCAACTGCAACTATTGGTGTTCCTATGAACCAAAAAGAAAATATTACAATCATTGTTAATGAATTGAACGCTGCAGTTCAAGAAGAACTAAAGGTTGTAGATCCTAATGTCAAAATCCAAATCTCATCTACCAAAACGCCTGATCGCATTATTTGCAAAGACACTGTAAAACGTCTAATTCAAGCACTCTATGCATGTCCTCACGGAGTTGCAGGAATGAGTCATGCTATTGAAGGACTTGTAGAAACATCTACAAACTTGGCTTCTATCAAGATGAAAGAAAATCATGAGATACATATTGAAACAAGCCAAAGATCTTCTAGCGAAAGTCTTAAAACAGATATAGGCAATACAGTAAAATCTGTATTTGAACTTGCTGGTGCAAGCGTAGAAGTAAGAGATGGCTATCCTGGATGGAGTCCTAATCCAGATTCTCCTATCCTTAAAGTGGCTCAAGAAACTTACAGCCGTCTTTTTGGAAAAGAGCCTCTTGTAAAAGCTATCCATGCAGGTCTAGAATGTGGACTATTCCTTTCTAAGTATCCTTACCTAGATATGGTCTCTTTTGGACCTACACTTCGTGACGTTCACTCGCCTGTTGAGAAGATGGAAATTGCAACAGTTGAGCCTTTCTGGAATCACCTTTTAGAAATTCTAAAAAACATTCCTCAAGCGTAATTTTATTTACACAACAAAAAAGACTGTGGGAAACAATTAGTTTTCCACAGTCTTTTTTTATTCTCTGTTATAAAACTTACTTAATTGGATGTAGGCTTAGGTCTAAATGTAATTGTATGCTTAGAACCTTTTGCCTTAGCTATAGCTACTACAGGTTTTGTCTCATGCCAATAACTATAAGTCTCTTTATCTTTATTATAACGCAAGAAGGTAAATCCCTCTCTTTGCATAAGAGCTTTAAAACTTTCTGAAGGAATAATCGTCGTATTCTTTACTGGCAACTCTATTTCTGTCAACACTTTAGGATTACCTCTAAAGAAATAAGCAATGGTTGGGAAATAGACATCGCCTGTTGCGACATTTAACACACCCATAAAGTCTACTCCTTTATTTCCTCTATCTTGCTCTAACTTCATTACTTCCTCCCAAGTCTTACCCCATGCATAGATAGGATGAGGCATTTGTTGCACTTCTATCTTTTTATTGGGATTTTCCATAGGAGTGAAAGACAAGAAGCCTCCACGCATTTTAGCTGACATTGGATAGCGAATATCCAAACGAACTTCTTTACTAGGACAATATAAAACAGGATATAAATCTCTATAATAATTGTGTTTCACAAATTCATTTTGGAGGTAGAATTGTTCTACTGATGGACTTTTAATATAGAATTTACTCTCTGCTTCAATAAGCGTTTGCTTTGGTTTCTCTGTTTGTTTACTAATCATAATAATCATAAAAGGGAAACCCTCGTAAGGCGTTTTAAATACTCTTTTGTAAGATGTTGATTTATCTTCCTCATATTTAAACCCTTTACTCTCTAAATCTTTCGTCAGCTCTCTTCTAGAAAACTCTTTTCCTCCAAAATCTAGGAAAGGAACAAAAGGTATAACTTTTTCGTGCACCTTATAAATATGCAGTGCAGACTCTGTTTCTGAATGTTTTTCAAGATCTGCAAAAAGAAGCTTCTTACCCTTCCAACATTTAACGCCCTTTTCCATAATTCGGAATGATTTCCTAGAAAGAAACTCTATAAATTCAGGAGCATCACATATAGCTGCAGTCTTAGGATACAATATGGCTTCCTGATACACGCCCTTCGAAATAATAATCTCTAGTTTTGGGAATTTTGTGCTATTAACCTTATACACCCTCTTGTTCTCTGTTTCAGATACTTGTTCGGCTCCGTTATCTTTTTCCCATTGACTCCAATCAACTTCTGCCAATAAACGTCCAAAGTCTAATACGGGGAGATAGTAATCTACACTCTTCTTTTTTTCCTTTTGTACGGGTTTTTCTGGAGTTGGTGGTGTAGGGGAAGGTGCTGGGATAGGTTGAGGTTCAGGATTTTTACACTGACAAAGACTTAACACAAGAACTCCCGAAAGAATCCCTGTGATAAGTTTTTTTATGCCTCTCATTTCTATTGAACATTTCATATTATTTCTTTTGAATTATATGAACTTCTGCAGCCCCATCTTTTGCTTCAATCAAAACAACATAGCGACCTTGAGCAAGAGCTCTTGTATTTACAAAAGAAGAAATACTTGAATTTGAAATCAGTGTTTTCCCCTCTAAATTAAGAATAGAAATCGTTTTAATTTCCGAAGGAGATGTTACTTCAAAGCCATTATCTACTGTAGTAGGATAAACTTTAAAACGAGTAGCAGTTTCTCTATTCTCTAAAATCTCGTCAATACTACTAATAATACCATTATCACAACCTGTATTATCTCCTTTTACATCTTTTCCCGAAAGACCATCAAGAACTCTATAATTCTTTTCTGTAGCTATAAAAGTTTTACAAGTTGCAAGACCTGGATTGGAAAACTTATCTGTGGCTTTAGGATAAATAGTGGCAGGAGATGCTGATTTAGCTAGACTTAGGAAAAAATTGTCTAATGCACAAGCATCTAATTGATTGCCCCAAAGTTTAACACTCTTAATTTTTGCTTTTGGGCTTACCTTAATCATTTTTAATTTTGCATTATTAGCTCCCAATGTTTCTAATTTTTCCAATTGAGAAAGATCTGCCGTTTCTATCAAAGTCTTGTCAAAATACAATGCTCTCACATTGGGAATTTGACTAAAATCAATCGTTTGTAATTTTGTGTCCCCAACTTGAAAACTAGAGATGCCCACATTTTCTTTCAAAGAAAGCTTTGTTAAATTAGGCAATTCGTTCAAACGCAAATCTACAAGTTTACTTAATCCCTCTATATTTACACTTTCAATAGGTGTCTTTTCACAGAAAAGAGCAATTAGATTAGGAGAATGACTCAAATCTAAATTTTTCAATTTCGACTTATTACAGATGATTTTCTCTAGTTCTGTTGCTTGAGATAAATCAAGCTCTTCAATCGCTGTATATTGGATTTGCAAGTCTTTTAATTTGGTATTTTTAGAAACATCTAATGTCTTAAGCTCTAAATTTCCAAAAGGATAAAGCACCTTTAACTCAGGATTTTTCGTTACATCTAATGAAGGTAAGTTAACATTGTCTAATCCTAGAACTTCTAAGTCTGGAGCATTCGAAAGATCTATAGACTCAATCTGAGGAGATGTACCCCCTAAATAAAAACGAGAGAAATTAAGTAACAAAATTCCTTTACCAATAATCTTTATGGTAGGATCTGCAACTTTTGTTGTGAAAGCTATAGATTTCACATCAGCCAAGTTCTTAGGCACTTCATCTGAAACGACTAATTTCTGTAAATTGCCATCTCCAGCATCTAAACTTAGCTCTGTACTCGTCCCAATTAATTGAATACGCAAGGTCGAATTCACTTTTGCTTTCATCTTGATAGTCACAAGAGCAGGAACTTCTTCTACCACTTCTGTCCCCGGTATAGGTAATATAGATGCAAACCCCCAAACCTTCGCATCTGCTGCTTTATAATCCTTTAGGATAGAACCGTCTACATATAATTTCACACTTGTAAGTTTACTACTTTCTATAATCTTACCTTTTGTTGTTGGAAGCGTTTTAGAAGGGATAACAATCTCTTGTAAAGAATTCATAAAAACGAAAGCTTGTTTTGCTATCGAGGTACAAGAAGAAGGAAGTGTTACTTTTTTCAATTTCCCCATACCTGCAAGTCCCGAAGGCATTTCATTAGCAGGAAAATTCTCCCCAGCATCTGTTGCCGCTTCAATTGTACAAGCAGATAAATCTAGCTCTTGTAAATTATAAAAATAAGCATTGATGTAATTAAAATCAAGCTTACTAATTTTCCCTGTAAAACGAACTTTCTCAGCTCCATCATTGTTAAGAATAGCATCTTCTGATGTCCCCGGTTTAGTTACATTTATCACCACAAAATCTTGTGCAGACATTTGCATACCCATCGCAAGAGTTAGCAATAAAAAATAAAATGTACAAATTCTTTTCATATATTTTCTGTGTTTAAATATTTTTCTTTTCTTATATCCATTTTATAATAATCTAGTTAGCAAAATGATAAAAGCCTAGCAACAAATATATAAAAATCTGTTAATAAAAAGAGGCTTTTATTAACAAACAATAAAGAGAATAAGGAAATAACTTATAAAAAGGATATATAAAGACAAGAATTTATAAAAAATCATTATAAATTTACATAAGCAGAGAAAAATCAAACAAAAGTCTACCTCCTCTATGTTTCTCAATACAAGAGCATTTGTCCTAAAAAAACAGAAGTACAATGATAAAAATTGCATTGTACAACTATTCACACAAAAAAAAGGGATGCTCTCTTTCCTTATACCCCTTCCTTCTCAAGGAAAAAGAAAAAAAAGAGGAATATACAATTTACTCTATCCTCTTAACGAAATCACGCTGGAATTTGATTATAAAGAAGGAAAAAGTCTCCATTTCATAAAAGAAGCTGATTTTCATAGCATTCGTATGGAAATAATCTCTGATCCTATCAAAAGTTCGATTGCCTTTTTTCTTGCGGAAGTCTTGTGGCGAACTTTTCGTAAAACAGCCGAAGATGAAACGCTATTTGAATATATATCTACGACCTTAGATATTTTAGAATTATCGCATCAAGGAACTGCTAACTTTCATCTCACTTTTCTCTTGCGACTTTTGGAACAGATGGGACTTGTCCCCCATTACATAGAAGCTCCTAAGGAAGAAAATCAATGGTTTGACCTTCAAGGACTTTCTTTTGGTTCTTTGCAAAACCTCGAAGCATCAATTCCTCCTGAAAAGGCTAAATTCATCCCTCTATTTTCTCGTATCAAATACCCCAATATGCATCTTTATAAATTCACAGTTGCAGAAAGAAGAGAAATTGCAGACTACCTTCTTAGCTTTTATGCTCTTCATATTGAAGATTTTGGAAGAGTGCGTATTCAAGATATTCTTGCGAGTCTCAATCGTTGAGAATAGTAAAAATCAATAAAATATAGCTATAAAAAAAAGAAGAACTTGTGAATAAAATTCTACAAGTTCTTCCATTTTACTATTGTCGGGGTACTGTGATTCGAACACAGGACCCCCTGCTCCCAAAGCAGGTGCGCTAACCGGACTGCGCTACACCCCGATGCTCAAAAGAAAAGATTACTTACCTTTTCCAAAAGCAATACAAAGTTAATGTATATTTTTAAATATGCAACACTTTTGGCAGTTTTTCTGATAAAATCGTCTTTTCTTCGATATTTTATACAAAAAAAGAACCTTCATCTCCCTTTTTAAGGCAAACAAAGGCTCTTTTAAATTTTTAAAGAAGGATTAATTATCCTTGTATTTGAAATCTATAAGAAGCACCCTCTGTACAAATTATATAGTAAGCACTTTCCAAAGAAGAAAGATCCAAACGAAGACTTCCATTAACAGCAGCTCTCTCTTTTATGATAAGACGGCCTGTCATATCATAAATACGCACTTCTTCTTTTGCCGAAAGACCTTTTATAACAAGCCAATCTTTCGCAGGATTAGGATAAAAACTTATTTCTTTAGATGCAATAAAAGCATTTGCATTATCAACTTCTCCCTCGTAAGGAACTAGACTTAATTTATCCTCAACTTTTTTCCAAGCTTGAACTACCCAACCCTTAGCTTTAGCTATTTCTACATCAGTTGTAAAAGCCTTATTTTCTTCTTTATCATCTTCAAAGTTTACTAGAGTTATAGTCCCAAAAGAAACTTTAGATAAAGAAGTCATTAAGGCACTCATCTTTTTACCATTGATTTTATTAGAACTTATATTTACATCTCCTAATTTCGTTTGTTTCGTTAAATCTAATTCTGTCAATTGGTTTTCGAAGCAATAAAGACGTTTTAATAGAGGACAATCTGTAACTTTTAACTCTGCTAATTGATTGTTGTAACAATTTAAATAGGTCATATCCTTACATCCCTTTACATTTAGAGAGGTCAATTGATTGGTATAACAACGTAATTCTTGCAAAGCTGTACAAGTTGAAAGATCTAAACTTGTCAATTTATTTTCATAGCACTTCAAATCGAGCATTGCTGAACATCCTTTTACATTTAAAGTCTCTAGCTCATTCTTCCAACATTCCAAAACTTCCAATGAAGGTAAAGCAGTCACATCCAATTGAGTCAATTTATTATTATCACAATAGATATTTACCAAAGTATTCGTTGCTGGTAATTTCAAATCTGTAATTTGATTACCATAGCAATTTACTTCCTTTAAAACAGCACAATTTGAGAGGTCTAAACGTGGCAATTTATTTGAATAACACCAAAGTATTTTTAAGGAAGGACAAGCAGTAACATCTAAACTCGTAAGCTCTAATTCGCTACAATTAAAGCCTAAGAAATCCCCTTTTAATGTAATAGCTTGAGATGTAACACGATATACTTTAAAAGGATCTTCGTCTCGAACAAACTCTACTCCTTCAATCGTAAAATCAGCATCTGGAGCTACATTAATTTGAAAAGAAATCTCATCTCCCACCTTCTTAGCGGTTGTTAATTCAATCTTTCCCTTTTCTTGAGAAAATGCTTCCATAGGAATAAGAAGCAAAACAAATAGCAAACTTAATTGCTGTAATCGAGTAACAATAAATTTCATATTTTTTCTTTTTTTACTAAAACTTATGCGAAGTTATAAAATAAAAGAAAAAACATACCCTTACTTCTCTTTATTTATACGAGAAATAAGATACAAATCTAAGAGTTCTGAATTTCTTGAATTAAGCTTAGGATTTTTCTTGCCTGTTCTTTATTTGAATAGATAGGATATAGAAGTACTTCTCTTTGCACCCTCTCCTCTTTTCCAAAAGGAACTTGCATCAATTTTTGACAAAGGCTGACCGCCTCTTCTTGCGTATGTGCAATATGACAAATGCTCTCTAAACCAGAACCATTTAACATCGTAGGATTAGCTACAATATGTCGCCCTGAAAAGATACTATTGAGAAGCTTCAACTTTAAACCCGTACCTTGAAAAGTGTAAAGCAAATGAATGTGTGCAGAAGAAACGAGCCTTTGCATCTCTTCTCGAGACGGATTAGCGATCAACTCTACATTGGAATAGTTCGCTATCGCATTCTTTAGTTTTGCACTAGGATTTAATCCCGCAATAATCATACGATAAGGAACTTGGGAAGCTATATGTTCAATAATATAGAGAGCAGCCACTTCATTTTCTTTTACTGACAGATTTCCATGATAAAGGATAAAATCAGAAACTCCCTCTTGAGATTCTACGGCATTATGTTCATGAAAACAAGGAACAAAGTCCACCTTTTGATGAGGGAATAGAGAAGATAAATACTTTCTTTCTGTTTCTGACACCGAAAGTATGAGTTGGGCTGCTTTTAAATTCTTCTGATAAAAATAAAATCGCAAGGCTTCTAAGTAATAAAAAGCTTTTTTTAGAATGTGTCGCTCTGCACAGCCTAAGCTCTTATAATAATGATGCTCTACGTTACACATTCGTACGATTTTTATTCGATTTTCTAGACTTTTCTCTCGCAAATAATAGCAAGAATGCAAACCTTCAAATAAAATGGGATGATTATCTTCTTTTAGTCGATCTAGAAGGAGCTTACTTCTACGTCCATAAACATTATAAGGCAATAGGCTGAGATTGGCTCTCAAACCCATTTTTCTAGGGTAATAATACACTTGCCTACAAAGTGCTTCTAGTTCTTTAGCTTGAGGTCTATTGTATTCAAAACAATGCAAGATAATCTTTACTCCGCATTCAGATAAAGATTTGATTTTATAATAAATATCAATCACACCACCATAATTGGCAGGATAAGGTGTGTTTAATGCTATTATATGTAGATATTTCTCTTGCATTTCTTAGACAATCGTATACTTTCCTCCTGCTAAAGCGGTTATTATACCTTTCATTTCTAAATCTAAAAGTTGAGCCGATAAATCTCCTGCAGCTATATCTAAACGTTGTAATAGCTCGTTAAAATGGATAGATTCTTCTTCTTTTAAAATCTTTACGATAGGATCTTGAGGAGCACAGCTTCGCTCTTCTACTTCTTTTGGCTCTTGAAGAACGGTCTTATTTACTTGACTTTCCCATCCCAACAAGTCCAAAATATCTTGAGCAGAAGTTACCGCTGCCGCTTGTTGCTTCTGAATTAAAATATTACAACCCTCTGAGACGGTATCCGTTGCTCTACCGGGTAAGGCACACACATCCCGATAATAGTCAATTGCCATACTTGCTGTTAATAAAGAACCACCTTTAACTGCAGACTCTACGACAAAGGTTAAAGGAGAAAGAGCCGCTACAATACGATTTCGTGCAACAAATTGATGCTTTTCCACGCTTGTTCCTAAAGGATATTCGCTAAGCAATCCTCCCTTTTGCAACATTGCTACAGCGTCTTTTCTATGAGAATAAGGATAAATTCGGTCTAAACCATGAGCCAAAACGCCTATAGTAGAAAGATTATATTTCAAAGCCGCTTGATGGGCTAGTATATCTACACCGTAAGCTAAACCACTAACAATAACAAGGTCTGGAAGCATCTTGGCTAAATCTCCTATAATATGATCTACCATCTTACGACCATAAGGAGACACATTACGAGTCCCTACAACTGTTAATTTGTGTTGGGACTGCAAAGCTTCTACATTTCCTTTATAAAAAAAGAAAAGAGGTGCATCGATACATTCTCGTAACAAGTTTGGATAAAGTTCATCTGATATTGAAAAAACAGAAATTCCTTTGGCTCTTGCTTCATCAATATCCTTTTGAGCTTCTTCTACACCTTTTTTTGTATTAAAAAAATCACGATGCGCTTCGTATAAAGAAGGGTAAAATGCTTTACAATAGCTTTCTTTCTCAAACAAATCCTCTATATGAGGAGTCGCCTCAAAGAGTTTTCGTAAAGTTAAAGTACCCACTCCTTTGAGACGACTTAGTGCTAATAAATAGGCTACCTCTTCCATACCTATTTAAATCATTTCTCTATTTCTTGTCCGCTAACCATCTATAAGCATTCTTAAACGCCTCCATCCAAATGGTAGCCTCTTCAGAATGATTAGAAAAAGCACATTGCCAACTAAAGACAGAACGTTCTGGATGAGGCATCATGGCTAAATGACGTCCATCGGCACTTGAAAGTCCCGCTATTCCCTCTGGAGAACCATTTGGATTGGCGGGATATTTATCATAAGTGTATTGCAAGGCTATATTATAGTCTTTTACAGGATTTTCTAGCTCAAATTTCCCTTCTCCATGAGCACACCAAATACCCACTGAAGCTCCCTCTAATGAAGAAAGCATTACGGAATTATTTTTAGGTATAGTCACAGAAACATAGCAACTTTCAAACTTTCCTGAATCATTATGCTTCATCTTATGTCTTGCTTTTCGGTCTTCATAAAGCAAACCTAACTCAGCCATTAATTGACAACCATTACATATACCTAGACTCAATGTGTCAGGACGAGCATAAAAATTATCAATCGCTTTTTTAGCATTTTCATTATACAGAATGCCTGCAGCCCATCCTTTTGCTGAACCTAAGACATCACTATTAGAGAAACCACCACAGAAGACAATCATCTGTACTTCCTCTAGATTTTCTCTACCTGACATCAAATCTGTAAGATGCACATCTTTGACATCAAAACCTGCTAAATGCAATGCATAAGCCATTTCTCTTTCTCCATTCGTTCCTTTATCTCGGATTACTGCAGCCACAATACCTGACTTCTCTTTTCTTCCATGATTAAGCTCTCCAAAACCCTCTCTGGCTCTTATCTCTTTGGGAATGAAAGAAGTAACAGAACAAGTACCTAAATTATCAAAACGCTCTTTTGCTAATTTTTCTGTAGACTGCAAACGATCCATCTCATAAGAAGGTGTAAACCAAGTTTTTCTTGCCTTAGGAATATCAATAACAAATTTCTTTCCTCCCTTTTCAATGGTCAAAACTTCTTCGTCCAAATTTCGAGGATCTCCCGAAGTAAGTACAGCATAGCCAATCTCCTCCTCTTGAAGAATCTCCTCTACTCGTGCCAAGTTTTTCACTTGCAATATGACTCCCGGATTTTCTGAATACAAGAGTTTTACTAAATCTTCCTCTTCTAAGGCATCTAAATTTATATTTAAGCCTATGCCCTTCGTTGCAAACATCATTTCTAAAAGAGTGGTTAACATACCCCCTGATGAAATATCATGACCTGCACAAACTAAGCCTTTGCGTAAAAGTAATTGAACCGCATTAAATGCATCTGCAAAGTAGTCTGGATCTGCTACGGTTGGAGCTTCATCACCCAACTTACCTAAACTTTGAAAGAGAGCTGAACCTCCTAAAGATAAAGGCGAAAAACTAAAGTCTATATAAATTAATGAAGTCTTTTTATTTAGTCTAAAAACAGGATCTACAATACCCTTTATATCTAAAACCGAAGCTGCAGCTGAAATGATTACTGTACCAGGACTTACGACAGCGTCCTCATTTGGATATTTTTGTGTCATAGAAAGGGAATCCTTTCCTGTAGGGATATTAATCCCTAAATCAATAGCAAATTGGGAACAAGCCTCTACAGCATCATACAGACGTGCATCTTCTCCTTTGTTACGACAAGGCCACATCCAATTGGCACTCAAAGAAACACTTTGCAATCCTTTTTCTAAGGGGGCAAAAACGATATTAGTCAAAGCTTCGGCTATAGATAAAATAGAACCTTTTGCAGCATCAATTAAACCTACTTGAGGATTATGACCTATGGAAGTTGCATAACCTGCTTTACCTCTAAAATCTAGAGCTATAGCACCACAATCACTCAAAGGTAATTGCAAGGGACCACAACATTGCTGACGTGCAATACGGCCTGTAACCGAGCGATCCACTTTATTGGTTAACCAATCTTTACAAGCCACAGCTTCTAACTGTAACACGGCATCTAGATAAGCCAAAGGATTATGAGCATCGTAACTCGCATTAGAATAGTGATGCTCCACTCTTTCGTCAGACATTACGGTACGAGGAGGTTTAGCAAGCATATCTTCTACAGCTAAATGAATTGCTTCTTGTCCATCACGAAGTCCAAAGACTAACTCCTTGCTATCATTCGTTTTCCCCACTTTATAAATTGCTGCTTTCTCTCTCTCTGCAATCGCAGCAATGCGATCGTAATCTTTATCCTCAATCAAAAGTCCCATTCGCTCTTGACTCTCATTTCCTATAATCTCTTTTGCAGAAAGAGTGGGATCACCAACAGGCAAAGCATCTATATCAATTTCTCCCCCCGTTGCTTCAATCAATTCTGTAAGACAATTCAGATGCCCTCCAGCACCATGATCATGAATACTCACAATAGGATTGTCTTCGCTCTCGGCTAAAGCTCTAACGACATTGCATACTCTTTTTTGCATTTCAGGATTGGCTCTTTGAACTGCATTGAGCTCAATGCCTGAACTAAATTGTCCTGTATTGACAGAACTAACGGCTCCTCCGCCCATACCGATACGATAGTTATCGCCTCCCATCATAAGGACAGTTTGACCGGCTTTGGGCTCTTCTTTTAGAGCATCTCGTTTCTGAGCATAACCTACTCCACCCGCCAACATAATAACCTTATCAAAACCGTAACGAGTATCTTGGGCGTCCTCTTGATGCTCAAAAGTCAATAGAGAACCTGCAATAATAGGATGTCCAAACTTATTTCCAAAATCACTAGCTCCATTAGAAGCTTTAAGCAAGATCTCTTGAGGACTTTGATACAACCATTTTCTCTCAGGCATAGTAGAAACAGAACTTTTTTCTTTATTCAAACGAGGATCTGCTGTCATATAAACGGCTGTTCCTGCCATCGGAATAGACGCTTTACCCCCTGCCATACGATCTCGTATTTCTCCTCCTGTACCTGTTGCCGCTCCATTGAATGGCTCTACCGTTGTGGGGAAATTGTGCGTCTCGGCTTTTAATGAAAGAACGGTGTCTATAGGACGTGTTGCATAAAAATCAGGCTTATCCGCAGATAAAGGGGCAAATTGCTCCACTTCTACTCCCTCTACAAAGGCGACATTATCTTTATAGGCGGAAACAAGCGTATTAGGGTTCACTTGAGATGTGGCTTTGATCATTGAGAAGAGAGATTGCTCTTGCTCCTCTCCATCTATTATAAATGTGCCATTAAATATCTTGTGTCTACAATGCTCTGAATTTACTTGTGAGAAGCCAAAAAGCTCACTATCTGTTAGCTTACGCCCCATACGTTGCGAAAGCTTCTCTAAGAAAGAGATTTCTTCCCCACTTAATGCTAAGCCCTCTTTTTCATTGTAAGCGGCAATATCATCTATAAAAAGTATGGGCTCTACTTGATGCTGAATGGTAAAAATATCCTCTTTCGGATTAACATATATTTGTTGTAGCATCGGATCATACTGAGCTGTTTCTTCACTTTCTTGAAAGAACAATTCTTCAATACGAGAAATCGTATCGATCCCCATATTTTGAGTAATCTCTACCGCATTCGTACTCCAAGGCGAGAGCATCTCTCTACGAGGTCCTACAAAAACGCCCTCTACACGCTCTTGAGGAAGCACTTCTGAAGAAAATCCAAATAACCAATTCATCTTTTGTATCTCTTGTGTTGAAAAAGCTTGGCTATGCTCCACGACGAAGAGAGAACTTTGTTCTGAGTGAAAGAAACTTATCATAATACTTTAGTATAAATATTTATCTCCTTTAAAAATTCAAAAATAACATTTTTTATCCTTTTTTCTGCTAATAATTTACAATTAGTCGGATAAAAAATATGTCTTTTTTAGCTCCTACATAATCCTAAAAGAAAAAAGACTCTCTGAGGACTTAATTCCCTCAGAGAGTCTCTATGATTAAATCTTAAAAATCCTTCTTATTTCAAAGATGGAATTTCCATAGATTGTACTTGCAAAGCTTGTTCTTGCTTCATAAATTTCTTATCAATCATAAACAACACTGCTGTTGTTCCAAATAAAGATGGATCATCTTGATCTGCTACTTTAGTAAGAGTAAACTCAGCATATACGTTAGGCATATCTTTCAAGAAACCACCAAATCCAACGATAGGAAGTTTTGATTGAGGATCTACTGTCTTGATTTCCTTAACATCACCAGCTTCAAATCCTAAAGATGCATACATAATTTCGTAAAGTTTATTTCTAACCTTAGTTGTTTGCTCATCTTCTGCAGTTAAGTCAAGACTTTCTTTCTTTTCTTTATCTGCATTATACCAAGAAATCTCAACAATAGCATTATTTTGGAATTGATAGATAGTTCCTAAGAAAAGACCTAATCTTTCTTTAGTTTTTTCTTGAGAATTAATGAAAACAAAAGATTCTTTTTCATATTTAGTTTGACGTTCTGATCCAAGCTCTTCTGTCATCGCTGTTACGATTTCATCTTCTTTAGATTGGTAATCTTCCATTTCAGCTGGCAAATAAGCTAAGTCTACGATTGTACCTTTTTTCTCATCTGGAGTTGTTCCACCACCTCCGTTGTTTTCTGGTTGTGGTTTTGGTTCTGGTTTTGGTCCTTTACAACTAAATGAACCGAATGCAAGCATTGAACCTGCTGCTAAGATCAATAATGTCTTTTTCATTTTAATTCTTTATTTTTAAATTAACTTTCTTTTATTGAAAAACTCTAATTAAGTTCTATTTATTTCCTTATTACCATTTGTGAGTTTTCACATAGCAAATATAATAAAAGGATTGTTATAAAAATCATTTTTTATCTTTTTTTTTGTAAAAAGTTCTTTATTGCAAACTTTAGAATACAAAAAGCTCAAATAAAAAGCTATTTTTACTTGCTCTAAAGATACTAAAATCCTTCTAACACGTCTTTAGGACAACGACTTATATCATAAATATAAATTTCTAAAATCGTATGCTTGGCGTTATTAGGATCTAAAGACCAAGTAAATTCAAAATATAGGTTTAACTTCTTATTTATTCCTACTAATGCAGGGGTTTTGGTCTTATCGGGACGAGTTAACTCTAGCTCTTTAACACGATCTGCCTGCATCAAGTCTTTAACTTCTTTTAAAACTTTAGACTTTGCCTCTGCCATCAAATCAGCACCAAAAGTAATCTTCCCATAAATAAGGTTCTTCTCAAAAACAGCATTATCTTCCAAGACATATCCGACAATATCAAAAAGAGCTCGGCCTTCTTTTACGGCTCCTTCTGGCATATCAAAAAACAAGAGTTTTCCTTTATAAATCTCCTTTGCTTCCAATTCCTTACATCCATTCTCAAGCATCGCCACCTTGATCTCCTCCTCTTGACTCTTTAGATCCAACATATTCTGAGGAATATAGAAATAGTTGAGCATAGTCCCTGTTGGTATGACTACGGCTTCTTGCTCAATTACGGGGGTGGGGTTTTTACAAGAAATAGGAACAAGCAATAGGATGGCTCCCAAGACATAAAGTAGTTGTTTCATTTTTATTCTTTTAATTATTTACTTTGATTGGCTTGAAGATAATTACGCAAAGGATGAGCATACATTAGATAAAGCAGGTTTTTCACCTCTTCTTGTGCATCTTGACCTAAGCCTGTCTTCTCAAACTGCCCTTGTATATAAGCTCCAAATTTTGCTTTCTCCTCTAGACTGTAATGGCCTTTCTCAAAATAAGTGCTCGTAGCAGTCAATAAATCTTCTGCCACATAATTCCCCGGATAAAGATGATACCCCTTATGAATTTCTCTATCCATAATTTCAGCAACTTCTTGCAATTGAGCATTAACAGAGCCTTCCAAAACATAATCTTTCAACAATTCTTCTAAAGGTCTTCCTATAGAAAAATGAACTCTCCCTTTATAGCCTGTAATACCCTCTTTCATATTCAAGAAATCCTCTTCTTTCGTTTTGGGATAAGAACCTTCTTTTTTCTTAATATACAATTCTCTCGCTTTAAAGAAATCACAAGGATCGTATTCGTAACTAATACTTACAGGCACTATACGTGATTGGAGCAATTGCTCTACTCCCTTTGTTTTACCTGCAAGGTTAATCATTTTTAGCAAAGCCGCATTTGTCCTATCATTCCCATCTTTGGCACGGCCTTCTCGTTGAGCAATCCATACTGATGCATTCTCTTCTTGCACCGAATAGGACATATAATGAGATAAATTCTTGGATGCTACTAAGAGTTCCCGAGGAGCTAGAGAACGTTGTACAATAAAAGAATCATTCATTCGCACGAGTTTTTTTACCCAAGGTCGAGCAAATAGATTATCGCCTATTGCTATACGAGGCATCTTATAGCCACTATCAAAGAGCAAAACATTTAAAAAAGCCGAATCCAAAACAATATCTCTATGATTGGAGATAAAAGTATAGCCTTTATCCTTTTCAATATGAGAACGCCCTGATATATCACAAGAAAAAGTTGTCTTTTTCAAAATATCATGAACGATATGATAGCTCACCGTTTCTTTGAACTTGTATACAGAATCCGCTTTTAGCATTATAGCAATAAGTTGCTCAGCTTTATCGGGCATAATATTCTTAACAAAGCTCACAAATTCTTGATCTTGTGCCATCTCTTGCACAACCATTGGCATCTCTTCATCTTTGTAGGGACGTATATCTTCCCACATTGCCTCTTCTCTATTTTGCTCCATCTTAATTCTCTAATTTATCTTGTATTATTGTTGTAAAAATATCTGCCAATTCTCTCCCTGCATAACGTACTTGTTGAGGGATAAAACTTGCATCCGTCATACCCGGTGTCGTATTTACTTCCAAAAGAGTAGGCTCTCCCTTGGGACTTATAATATAATCGACCCGTATAATTCCTTGGGCTTGTACATAAGCCGCTATTTTTTTTGTTAGTTCTTGTATTTCTTGCGTTGCCTCCTCTGAAATTCGAGCAGGTGTAATCTCATTACTCTTTCCTAAATACTTCGCTTCATAATTAAAGAACTCAACATCTTTGAGTTCCACTTCTGTAATTGGTAAAGCTTCTATCTTATCTTTCGTAATCAAACATCCGCAAGTAACTTCTGTACCCTCAATCAACTCTTCCAACAAAACTTCCTGAGCTTCTTCTAGGACTTTAGGTAATACTTGCTCCAAATCCTGCACACAATTCACCCTAAAAGTTGCAATGCTAGAACCTCCTGCATTTGGTTTTACAAAACAGGGGAAATGGAGTTTTGCGATCTCCTCTCTGAGCTCTTCTGTCAAAAAGGAGGAAAAACGAATGGAACGAGCAACTTTTACCCCTAAAGTAGAAAGGTAACGATTACAAGCATATTTATCAAAAGTTAAAGCTTCTGACAAAACACCCCCCGTATTATAAGGAATATGCAACATATCCAAATAGCCTTGCAAGAGTCCATTCTCTCCAGGGGTTCCATGAATGGTTATATAGGCATATTCAAAAAGAATTTTCTCCCCATTACAAATAAAGGAAAAGTCATTTTTATCTACAAAATATTTCTTATCCCCCTCTTGTACATACCATTCTTCGGATGTAATAATGAGCAAGTAGGGTACAAATAGTTCTTTTGCTATGTGCTGCATTATATTTTTAGCACTTCGTAAAGAAACTTCTTTCTCCCCTGAATAGCCACCAGCGACGACAGCAATATTCCTTTTTCTCCAATCTCTTTGGCTCGATAAATGACTCATAGTAGCTCTATATATTTCATTATTTGGCAAAAGTAGTGTTTTGTATATAAAAAAAAGGAAGTTCTAAGTGTAAAATCACCTAAAACCTCCCTTTTCTGACAATACTTTTTCTACAAAATGACTTTAAAAGAACGATGAGCGACCTTTAAAATGTAGATGCCAGAACGAGCATAAGGCAAACTTAAAGTCATAACTTTCTTACTCTTACTATAGCATCTTACAAGCTCCTTACCTTCTAGAGTAAAGATTTGCACCCAAGCTTGAGAAGGCAAGTTATAAATGGATAATAAAGAAGAGTTTTTATCAAAAGAATAGTGTAGTTCTTCTAAGTCCTTTACTTGCTCCACTGCTGTAGAACCAATAAAATCAACTACATCTCCTTGATTATAATCCTTTATATTCCAAAAGTTGGCTTTAGCTTTTTCTAAAGAGAGCTGGGCATATACATTCTTTTCTAATGCATCTTTCGTATCACAAATCGTAATCGTTCCCCTCTTCATTTCTTCCCTCTTAGGTAATGAATTTAGGACTTCTTGCAAATCTTTAATCGCATTACGATAAATATAGACTTTCTTAAGTTGAGTATTGGTGCTAAAATCTAACTTCTCTATCTGATTGTAAGATAGATTTGCCCCTTCTAGACGTAAGAGTGGAGCCATATCTAAGAGAGTTATTTGATTGTTGTTACACACTAATGTTTGCAAGTTGGGGAGGCTTTGTGTAGCAATAGTTGCCAATTTATTGTTCGCACAATGTAGAGTGATCAAACCTTCACAAGAAGTAAAATTCAACTTTTCTATCTCATTGTCGGAAGCATCTACAAAAGAAAGATACTTTTTGTCCTTCAATGTAAGTTGGCTTAATTTATTTTTATATAAATAGAGTTTCGTTACATTTTCATTTTTACTAAAATCTAAATTAGAAAGCGTATTCATCGCACAATTTAATACTCTTAGTAGCGATAAATTCTTAAGATCTAAGGTCTTTAATGAAGTATTGATACAATAAAGAATTTCTAAGTCTTTATTTGCCGAAACATCCAAAGTTCCCAATGCATTATTATTACAATAAAGACTACGCAAAGCGATATTTTCAGACAAATCAAGACCTGTAAGTTGATTATTAGAACATAACAATTCACTCAACAAACTTGCACTTTTAAGGTCTAAAGAAGAGATTGCATTATCACTACAATTGAGCTTTATCAAGGCTAAATTATTCCCTAATTGAAGCGTCTTCATCTTATTAAACTGACAATGTAACTCACGCAATTTACTAAGACCACTCAGATTAAGCTCTGCAATCTTATTATTGTCACAATTTACATACTCCAAATCCTTGCAAGCTTGAAGATTTAAACTTGCAATTTGATTGTTCTCTATATTTATTTCTTTTAGATATTTTGAATCTTCTGATAGGATCAAAGATGTTAATTTATTTTCTTGACAACGCAACGCCGAGAAATTACCATATAGATTTAAAGACGAACTTTTCTTAGGTAAAGTAAAAGAGGTATCAAATGAGTTGAGCTCTTCTCCTTTTTGATATTTCCCATCCCCATCTTTATCAATCCAACAAGTATTACGATATTCTGTGTCAACATAAAGATTTAAATGCCATTCCCCTTCTTGCTCAGAAGAGTTAAGAGTAATTTTAGGAAGAGCTGTCGTATAAGCATTTTCATCCTTATCGGGTGTTCCCTCCCATATGTTTTCACCTTGATTTTCGCCATCTTTCCAGTCATAAACGCCCCAATTCTTCTTACTTAGAGCCGCTACTTGTTTTTTTGTACAAGTATTATAACCATCAAAAACGGCACTTGTTAATAAAGCACTATTAATTATGTGTATCTTCCCTGCCTTTTCCTGTCCTTCTCTAGAAGGTAGGCTATTGATCAAATTCCACATATTTTGATCTTGTATATGATTGGTGTAACAAGCGATACGTCGTATCTTGGTGTTTTCTGCAAGAGTAAGTTTTTCCAACTTATTATTATAGCAATAGAGTGTTTCTAAATTCCTATTCTTAGAAAGGTCTAATTCTGTTAATAAATTATTGTTTACAGAAAGACTCTTTATAAAAGTATTCCCCGAAAGGTCTAATGCTACCACATTATTAAAAGGAAGACGAAGCGTATGAATATCTCCATAAATCGTTATGGTCTTTGATGTTACAGGATGGCTTATAGCATAAGCTTGAAAATTAGCTTTCTCATCATCTCCATCAAAAGTGCCATTATTATTCCAGTCAATCCACACCTTATCTTGCTTTGTCCAAGAGATTTTGATTGTAATATACCAATCTCTTGTATTCTCTCCTCCTCGTGTGATGACTAGCTTGCTCCCCTCAGTCGTATACTCTTGAGCATTTAATAATAAGGGGCTTACTAATGGAAGACAAAAAATAAAGGCCAAAAGCCTTTGTCTTACAGATGAAAAAAAAGTTCTCATATTTAATCCTATTTATTAGTTTATTTTACAAATATACCCTTTTTAACTTTTACCTCTACAAATAATGCCTATTAATACATAAAAAAAGCAGAAGAATAATAAAATTTTTACCTAAAAAAATCCCTCTTACTAGAGGTACAACTCTAATAAGAGGGAAATCTAAAATCTATTATTTTTTATATCATTCAAAAAGAATACCCTGAGCAATAGTGTCTCTTTGTTCCTTTCCAACAAGTGCTTCAATAATGGCAAGAGCAAAAGCGATAGAAAGAGCAGGACCCTTCCCCGTTATTATATGTTCATCTTTTACCACATCTAAACGAGAAGGTTTTGCTTCCAACATTTTGTCTTCAAAAGAGGGATAACAAGTTGCATTCTTTCCTTTAAGCAATCCTAAAGTCCCCAAAACAACGGCAGGTGATGCACAAATTGCTGCAATCAAAGCTTTTCTTTCATTTTGTTTTAAAAGCATTGTTTGAAGTGCCGATGATGCATACAGATTATCTGCTCCAGGTAAACCTCCAGGTAAAACCAATGCATCGACCTCCTCCTTTTCAACATTTGTAATCGAAGTGTCTGCCTTTAGCTTAATCCCATTTGCTCCAAGAACTTCTAAATTCTCATCCATAGCAATAATTTGGGTATCTATTCCTGCACGACGAAGTAAGTCTATACTACTAATAGCTTCAATTTCTTCAAATCCTTCTGCAAGAAATATAAATGCTCTTTTTTTCATATCTTATTGTATTTACTGAATATCAAAATGATAAGTTATGGTTCCCCTTTGTACTTCAGCTCCTAAAGAGGAATTGAAATGGGTCTCTTTAGCCGCTCGTATTGCTGCACGTATCACTGCTGGATCTGTAATATTAGAACCTCTCAAACTTCTTTCTGCTTTGATAACATTCCCTTTATCATTCACCAAAATAGCAACAACGATAGTTCCCCTTATAGGCTTAAAACCCTTAGGTCGTGCGGGAAAACCTCCATTCCCAGAGATACTACGTCCAGCTAAGGAAAATCCTGCTTGAATATCATCTCCTGACTCCGACAAGTCTCCCTCCTCTTCAATAATAGACGATTGAGAGCTGACTTTTTTCTTTGAAAAAGCTCCTTTCGTTAAGTCTTTAATTTTTTCTCTTTTCTTTTTCTCTCTTTCTGCCGCCTCTTTTGCCTTTCTTAAAGCGATTTCTTCAGGAGACTCTTTCGGCTCTTTTACTCTAGGAGGGGTAGGAAGCGTCTTTTCTTCTCTTTGATCTGAAACTAATGAAGAAGCCGAACTTACTTTTTTTCCTGTTTTTATAGGACTAACTTTAGGACGAGGAGCAGTAGTGGGTCTTTGTATTTTCACCTTTTTTAGTCCGCCCTTACGAGGCTGCTCCTTCAAAACACCTACAGGCACAAGATTAATCTCTTTTGTTTCTACTTTATGCTCTGACTTTAGAGTCATAAAATAGATTCCCAAAAAGATAAGGGAATGTATCCCTAGAGAAACTAATAGTGCTATTATACGATTTCGAACCATCCTCTTACTAATTCGTAGGCAATGCTTTAGTAGCCAAAACTAACTTAATATTAAGTTGTGCTGTTATATTCAGTATTTTAATAATTTCTCTATACGGAATAGCCTCATCAGCATAGAGTGCAACAATCATTTCTGGAGTTTCTGACGAAAGATAGGCTAACTCTTGGGTCAATTCATCCAAACTCACTTCTTTAGCTTGTTTATCCTTAGGTCGAACAATGTAACAATGTGCATCTCCCGTTAAAGTAATACGAACCATTGGCATTTGACTTGAAGCCGTTGATTTTGAAGAAGGAAGATTTACTTTAATTGCATTCGGTACAACCAAAGTACTCACCACCATAAAAAATATGAGCAACAAGAATATAACGTCTGTCATTGACGCCATACTAAAAGTAGAACTGATCTTGGAGTCTCTTTTTAATCCCATTATCTTTCTGTCTTAAGAATTCTTCTGCATTTTTTTATTCACGATATCTATGAAATCAATTCGTGTTGCTTCCAAAGTATTCACCGCTTGATCTATACGTGCATTTATAATATTAAGAGCAAATAGTGCTATAATCCCTACAATCAAACCGCCAATAGTAGTTACCAGAGCTTCATAGATACCCCCAGAAAGGAGAGAAATGTCAATCGCTGTCCCTGCATTTGCCAAATCAAAGAAAGCTCTCACCATACCTGTTACTGTCCCTAGAAACCCAATCATAGGAGCTGCTGCCGTTATCGTTGCTAATATAGGAATCCATCTCTGTAATTTACCTATTTCTATATTTCCTGCTATTTCTGTTGCTAATGATATTTCGTTCAAAGGTTTATTGATTTGCATAAGCCCTTTTTCCATAATACGAGCTTGACAAGTTTTTGTGTTACGACATAAGTCTAATGCTGAATCCAAACGATCTGTATGTACATAATCTGCCACACGATCTACAAAAGAGTTATCGTTACGCAAAAGGGACTTAAACTCTAATATTTTTTGAATAAAAATATAGATTACGACTACTGAAAGAAGAGCCAAGACAAGCATAACCCATCCTCCTTTAAGTGCCAAATCCCAAACGGATAAAGCGGCGGTAGTCTCTGTCAAAGAACCTACGGCTTTTGTTGTACTTGTCGTGTCTGCTAGACCTTCTATTTGTAATAGGGGAAGAAAATTCATAAAATATTATTCTATAATTAATTGTTTGCGATAGTTTTGAATAGTCGTTTCTAAGCCTAAATAAAGAGCATCTGATATCAAAGCATGGCCTATAGAAACTTCATGAAGGGGTTTTACTCGTTGTGCAAAAAGAGATAAGTTATCGAGATTAAGATCATGACCTGCATTCACCTCTAAACCACAAGAAGCGGCAACTTCTGCTGCTGCTACAAATTTCTGTAGCACTTCTTCCTCTTGGGCTGTACCCCAATAAGAGGCATAGGGTTCTGTATACAATTCCACTCTCTTACATCCTGTTTGAGCTGCCCAGCGAATGTTATCACAATCTGTATCTACAAAGATAGACGTTCTAATCCCTGCTTTATTAAATTTGTCAATAACTGTTTTCAAGAAATCAAAATTTGCTTTCACATCCCAACCCGCATTAGATGTCAAGGCTTCGGGAGCATCAGGAACTAGTGTTACTTGTGCGGGAAGAACCTCTAAAACAAGATCTACAAAGGAAGGTATAGGATTACCTTCAATATTAAACTCTGTAGTCAAACAAGAGCTTAAATCTCTTACATCTTGATAACGAATATGTCGCTCATCAGGACGAGGATGCACGGTTATTCCCTCTGCTCCAAATCGTTCACAATCTAAAGCAACTTGCAGCACATTCGGTTGATCTCCTCCCCTTGCATTTCGCAAGGTGGCAACTTTATTAATATTTACACTCAAACGAGTCATATTGCTTCATTTTATTTTAAAGACAAATATAATAAAAAAGGAGCCGTTGCTATCTATATCTAGAACTTAGACTTGTAAATCACACTATCTAAGACTATATTTCTTCTAAAGAAAAAGTAAAAGCCATAAAAAAGTCCGCCACCTCTTTTACGAGATGACGGACTAACACTGATATAAGCTTAGTAAATATTACTACTTATTAAATTCATCAAGAAGATCTGAAAGTCCTTCAAAATCTCCAAGTGTTGCTTTTTCTAATGGAGCTTGTTGCATTCCATTATCTTTTGCTTTTTTAGACTCCTTACGTTCTTCTTGTTTAGGCTCTTCAAATGTACGTGTGTGAGAAACAACAATTCTACATTTTTGTTTGTCAAACTCCATTACTTTGAATTCTAATTTTTCTCCAGCTTTTGCTTTTGAACCATCAGCTTTCACAAGGTGTTTTTGGGTAGCCATTGCTTCTACTCCTCCTTCTGTCATCAAAATTGTTGCTACTTTTTCACTAGCCTCAACCACTTCTCCTTCATGAACAGAACCTACTGTGAACAATTGTTCAAAACCATCCCAAGGATTTTCTTGAATTTGTTTGTGGCCAAGAGTTAGACGACGATTTTCTTTATCTATATCAAGAACTACAACTTCTAATTCTGAACCAATCGTTAACATATCACTAGGATGTTTAATACGATGTGTCCAAGAAAGATCACTAGAGTGAACAAGTCCATCTACTCCTTCTTCAAGCTCTACGAAAGCTCCAAAGCTACTAAAGTTGCGTACTTTAGATTGGAAGTGAGAACCTACAGGGAATTTAGTTTCAATATCTGCCCATGGATCAGGTTTTAGTTGTTTCAAACCTAAACTCATCTTATGCTCATCACGATCAATTGACAAGATTACAGCCTCTACTTCTTGACCTTTTTCTAAGAAGTCACCTGCTGCACGAAGATGTTGTGTCCAAGACATTTCTGATACGTGGATAAGACCTTCGATACCTGGTGCGATTTGAACAAATGCTCCATAATCTGTAATCATCTCAACTGTACCCTTAAGAATATCTCCAGGAGCAAGATTTGCATCTAGAGAATCCCATGGACTTGATGTTAATTGTTTCAATCCAAGAGCAATACGATTCTTCTCTTCATCAAACTCAAGAACTACCACATTGATCTTTTCATCCATTTGTACCACCTCTGATGGGTGACCTATTCTGTGCCATGCTAAGTCTGTAATATGGATCAAACCATCAATACCACCTAGATCAACAAACACACCAAATGGAAGGATGTTTTTAACTGTTCCTTCAAGAACATCACCCTTAACAAGTTTGCTAATAAGTTCTCTCTTTTGTTTTTCTTGTTCTGCTTCAATAAGAACTTTATGAGAAACAACGGCATTCTTAGGCTCTTCAGTAATCTTAACAATTTTGAATTCCATTGTTTTATCAACATAAATATCATAGTCACGAACAGGACGAATATCAATTTGAGATCCTGGTAAGAAAGCTTCAAAACCAAAAATATCAACAAGAAGACCTCCCTTAGTGTGAGATTTAACATGTCCAAGAACGACAGCTTCTTGATTGAAAGCTTCCATTACTTTTTCCCAAGCATGTTCTTTTCTAGCTCTATCGTGAGACAAAACTGGAGCCCCATCACTACCTTCAGAAGAAAGAACGAACAACTCTACTTCATCTCCAACTTTTAGCTCTTTATTATAACGGAACTCATTATATGCGATTACCCCATAAGATTTGTATCCTTCTACACAAATAAGAACTTCTCTAGGAGTTTTATCATTGTATATAATTTCTTTTACAATACCTGTTACAAATCCAGTTTCTTTACGAGCTGAAAGTGTTTCTTCATAAAAACGTTGTTGTGTTTCACGTTCTTCTTTAGAGATTGTTAGTCCATCTCTGTATTGATCCCAATCAAATGAAGGATCGGGCATCCTTAAATTGTCTTTATCCATAAAATAGATAATCGAGAAAGTGCTGGCAACCTCCCCATTTTTTTAATTGTTAATATTCTCTTAAAAATACCAGCCGTACAAAGGTAAGAAAAAGGGTACAATAAAAATCAAAAATTTACACTTTTCGCTTCTATTTATTTCCTAATATGACTTTCTTAAAAAGAGTAGGTGCAAACTTCTATTCTCCAACTTCCATTCAGCACTTTCTTCAAGGAGCTTTTAAATAGAAGGAAATGATTATTTTTGCATTCAGAGACTTGACTTTCTTACTACATTTATATAAAGAAAGGGCTCTTTTCTCAAGGCTTCGTAGTTCAACGGATAGAATGGGGGTTTCCTAAACCTTTGATTCGGGTTCGATTCCCGACGAGGCTACAACTAAAAAAACAAGAGGCTGTGTCAGAACGAAAGTTTTGATACAGCCTCTTTAAGTATTCCATATCTTAAAATTACTCGACAACTTAAACTCTAAAGAAATTATAGTCCGTTCAATGTAAAACTTTAAACTTTTTAGGATATTGGAGTCGATAAATATAATATTTTTCAGTTTTCTGAAATTTATCTGCTTAAAATTTTGCCAGTTTTTTTTTTTTACACTTGTACTGCAAAATCATTTAAGAAAGGTTTCTGAGCTTTTTTATCTGGTTCACTGCTGAAAGTGTGAGTGTTTTTATATTATAGTTTAGAGGCGAATATCGTATAAGATTGCTCATTCTAAAAAAATCTAAGTAACAAACAGCCTCAAAGTAATGTTTATATGAAAAAATCGTTTTTTATTTTGTTCCTACTAGTACTAAGCGTAGGGACTTTCTTTGCTCAAGAAGAAGCAGCTCTTCTTACAGCTCGTGGCAATGAATTGCACAGAGAGTATCTGCGTCCTTCATTAAGTCGTATCTTCTTTCATGATGGCTCAAACTTAGCTCAACGTATCGTTTCTGAGATGAAGGTTCAGGTAGACAATAAGTTCAATCAGAACCCTCTTGAAGATGATGTATTCTCTTTGCCCATTACGATTAAAGAATCTAAGGACTTAACGAAAGAGACGTTTGCAGAAGTGCGTACTTTTGTTGACAAGACTATCAAAGAGCATAATTATGGAGCAGAAATTATGAGAACTTGGTTCCCACGATTTGACGCTTCAGAAGGTGGTTATACTTGTGATGTCTTAATGGAACGTGGCAACTTTGCAGCAACAGACAATGATGTCCTACGTGCTAAGAGTTCGGCTCGCTCATCTACACTTAACGAGCTTGGGGAACAACTTATTGACCGCTCATATCTTGTAGCTTATTTCGTCTATACTATTCCACAGAATGATGGTAAAGGCCCAAAGGCTCAAGTAATGGCTTTCGCTTATAAGTTAGACTTCGGACCCGAAGTTATGACGACTTTCTATGAAAAGCATTTTGATAAGGAAAATGGTATCAGTCAATGTACTTTCCCTGTTAAGTTTATTACAGAAGTGCTAAAGGGTAATTTCTTCGTTAATGCAAGTGTAAGACCTGATGAGATTACGACTGTTACAGAGTGTTCACGCGAACTACTTTCATTTGCTTCAGTATCCTTAGTAAATAAGATTTCAGACTTTGAAATTAAGACACCTATAGTTAAGACAGGTCCTGTACAGGCTAAGATTGGCACAAAGGAAAATCTTCAGTTAGACCAACTTTTCTATGTAATGGAGCTTAGCCTCAACAAAGAGGGGAAGGAAGTTGCTAAGCGTCGTGGTGCTGTACGTGTAGACTATCATATTACAGACAACAACCGTGTTGCGGATGGTAATATGAAGGATATGACACACTTCTATCAATATCAAGGAGCTAAACTATCGGAAGGAATGACTTTGGTTGAACACCCTGACTTTGGAGTGTCAATTGTCCCT
>PDWI01001496.1_pt1 | contig 36882 bp, 23 predicted proteins | sample 1430891 | NCBI WGS metagenome assembly PDWI01 (sample SAMN01162508, study PRJNA174530) | Oral metagenome, whole genome shotgun sequencing project. | biome: Marine environment; feature: Marine mammal; material: Swab sample of the gingival sulcus; isolation source: swab sample of gingival sulcus... | reverse complement strand
AATGTTAAAAAATCACAATTCACTGGTATATAGCCTATTACAAATCCGGAAAATCTCTGATTTTATTGAAATTACTCCGAAATTTGCAAGTTGGGTTAATTTATAAATTCGGCAAACATTGCACCTATTTTCTCATTTTGCAATTCGCATGCTTTTGTTATGTAATTTGGAAAAGCTGAAAAACTTGCAACTTCCATTACAGCTACGGTTTTATTTTCATGTATGAAAGGTATAACGAGTAAGTGTTTGGGCGAAGATATGCCTAAGCCGGACAGTACGGTTATGTAGTCTTGGGGTATATTTGTTATATTAAGAACGTTTTTATCTTTGGCAGCTTGTCCGGTTATTCCAACACCTTCTTTGAAATCCAGCGGCGCTTCTTCTGCGTAGTATGCGTAATTAGCTACATGTGTATATGTATTTGCCAGATTATCTTTTATAAAGCACACGCCTTGTACTATATTAAGTTTTTCGGAAAATTGCGAGAATAAGTTTTGAACCAGTTCATCGGCATTGTTTCCATTTATGTTGGAAAACAAGTCTTCTGCCATATCATTAATTATTTTTTCATTTTTCAAATCATTGTTTTGGTTATCAAAGTTTTGGTCTTGAATTTTTGTTGTTTCTTTATTCTCTATTGTTGAATTTTCACTTTGTTTTTGTAGTGTTTGCAGGTATATTACAAGTTTGAAATAGAGTGTAAATATTGCTACCACAGCAATTAGCATAAGTGTACATGCAACAGGATTTCTTGCAAAAAAAGCACTAATTTCACTGTGCATTATTATTGATGCTATTATAAACAAGACAAAAGATATAACGCCGGTTGTTTTGTTTAGGGTTATGAAGTTCATAGGTGTTTTTTTACAGGTTTATTATATAGTTTTTTATTTCATTAGATGTCATTATTTTAGGGTTTTGGGTTTTCATTATGGCTCTCTCGGTCATTGTAGATATTTGACATTCTTCAGGGGTTTGTATTAAAATATTACCATTGTATTCTTCTATTTTTTTCATACCTGTAGCACCGTCGCTGTTTGCGCCTGAGAATAATACTCCGGTAAGGTTATTTTTCCACTGTTTTGCGGCAGAGGCAAAGGCTATGTCTATTGAAGGGCGCGAATGTTTTACGGTTTCTTCGGTAGACAGCATAAAGGTATTATTTGCTCTTATATATAGATGATAATTTGCCGGCGCTATGTATACATGTGCCGGTTTTACAGGGGCTTTGTCGTAGGGTTCTAACAGTAGTATTTTGGTTCGCAGGCTTAATGTTTCTGCAAATCCTTTTCTTATGTGTTTAAGTCTGTGCAGGATGAGTAATATAGTATGCGGGTATTTTTTAGGCAGTGCTTCTAAAATTGTTATCACACTTTGGAAACTGCCTGCCGAACCGCCTATTATAATATATTTTGTATTTGCACTCATTTATTATAATGATTTAATTTTTTTGTATATTGGTTCGTTTTTACATATTGCTTTGTACTTTTTTGAGGGGTGTATTTTCAAGTTTTCTTTTACACCTGTTACAAGAATTCCGCCTTTTTTCAGACTGTTTGTTATCATATTTAATGTTTCTATATGGGCAGTTTCGTTTAGTTCTATAAACCTGTTTCTGAATATCACTATATCAAATTCATTTTTAAAATCTGCATTTTTATATTGCCTTATTTTAATAGTTAAATTATCTTTAAATAAATCTGTATTTATTGAAAATGATTGGTTATTGTAGTGTATATATGGTGTTATTTTTTCCGTTTTTTTTATTATTTCGAGATTTTTTTTGAATTGAGCTAACTTTTTCGCCTCATATCTGGCGGCGAGTATATCGTTTTTATGGTATTGGGTAGGGGTATATACAAGTATATTACTTTTTTTGCCCATATTTGTTTGGTCTAAGAATATGCGTAACGAGTATATTTCTTCGCCTGATATTTCTATTGGAAACCAAATTTTAATTTCCTCATTTTTTTTAAATTTCTTAACAATGAGTTTACTAAGTTGTTCCCAACACGATGGGTCTCTTAACATTTCGGAAGATTGGGTATATAATGTTTTAAGAACTTGCTTACGAATATTTGGTTGTTCTTTTATTGCAGCACATAACTCTTCGGTTGATCTTATTGTACTTTGCGAAAAAAATATTTCTAAGCGGTGTTCAATAAGTTCAGGTGCAAACCTACTAAAGTCATGATTAGTATAATCTTTCAAGTCCTTTAGTATTTGTTTCTGTTCCTTTATATTTATATCAATATTAAGCACTGCATTTAATTTTTACGGTAGTAATTTCCTTGTTTTGTTATAATTTGAGTGTTCATAACTATTTTTATTGCATAATTTTGATTCTTAAATTTCAAAATAGCATTTTGTGGTTTATTAACTCTACTTTTGGTAGTTCAAAATTAATTATTTTAACATAAAAGTAAAATATATTAGTATTCATAGTGCGTTGTTTTTTTCAACTATCTGAAAACCAATACTTTATAAAACACAGGAAACAAGCCGTAAACTTCTGATTGCCAAACACTTAACAAGTATTTTCTATATTAGCTTATGATGATTACTTTTTTTTAGAGTTTATTTTATATCTAAAATTTTTAAACCTACTATCATCACATCATCTATTTGTTTGTATGCTCCTTTCCATAATTGAAATTGTTGTTTAAGCATATTTTTTTGTATCGACATGGGGTGTTTACGTATACTAAGCAGTATTTTTTTTAGTTCTGAACTCATAAATCTACTATTTTCATCTCCTCCAAATTGGTCGGCATATCCATCGGAGAACATATATAAGGTGTCGTGTTTTTTTAATTGAAATTGTATCTTTTTAAAAGGTTTTTCTCTAAAATATATTCCCACAGGATTATAGTTAGGTTTCAATTCTATTATTTCATTTTCGCGTACTATAATCAAGGGGTTGTTTGCACCGGCAAATTCAAGTTCGAGAGTTTCGATATTTATGGCACATACGGTCATATCCATGCCATCGTCTTGGCTGTCGGTGTCGCTGCTTTGTTGCAGTGAATATTTTATACTTTTGCGAAGCTCCTCCAAAATTAGCTCAGGCGAAATAATTTTTTTGTTTTCCGTTATTTCGTTTAGCAGCGAAATTCCCAGCATACTTACAAATGCCCCGGGTATTCCGTGTCCGGTACAGTCGGCTGTTATTGCTATTATGTATTTGTTTATTTTTTGAAAATAATAAAAATCGCCGCTTACAACATCTCTCGGCATAAAAAGTACGAAGTTGTACGGGAATAATTCGTCTATAAGTTTTTGAGCGGGTAATGCTGCTTTTTGTATTCTTTGGGCGTATAATATACTATCTTCTATTTGGTTTTTTTGTCGTTCTATGGCATTTTTTTGTTTTTCAATTTCGTCTCGTTGTGTGCTTACTTCTTCGTTTTTTTGGTGTAGTTCTTTATTTTGATTAGAAATAATTGAGTTTTTACCCAAAATAAGAGCATAGTCTTTTTTCTTTTGTCGTAGTAAAAGTACAGCACCCGTCAAAATGGCAAGCACAAACAAAACTATGAAAAAAGCTATCACAATACGTAAACGTTCATGTTTTAACGACATTTTTTGCAATTGTTTTTCTTTCTCCAAACTAGCAATTTTATGTTTGTTGTTTTCTAATTCGCTATCGTATTTTATATATGCCACCTTTTCTTTTAGCAAGTTTTCGTACATAGTATCGCGATAATTCATAGTAAGAATTAAATACTTGATTTCCTTGTCTTTATTCTTTTTTATTTTATAAATATTGGCAAGGTTTTGATACGAAGAGCTTATCCGAATGGGATTTTGGGTTTGTTTTGCAAAATTTATAGATTTTTTGGCATTAGTAAGGGCTTTATTTATCATATTTTTTTTAAGATAAATTTGAGACTTACGACTATACACATCTGCCAACAGATCTATATCAAATTTTGCCCCTTTATAGTTTAAGGCTTTATTATAATTTAGTAAAGCCGAATCCGGTTTATTTTCCGAATTGTAAATATCCGCAAGGTATTTGTAGCAAACAGATTGTCCCGATTGGTTTTTAGTAGCTATTCTATACTGCAAGGCTGTTTTTATGTTTGCTTTAGCTGCCGGAATATTATTTTGTCCGTACAATGCACGTCCCTTGTTTAGGGCGTAGTACGACATCATAGCAGTATCTTTAAGAACGGTTGCTATAACTTTGGCAGGTTCCAATTGAGCTATTGCCTTGTCATATTCCTCCAAATATATATATGCATTAGCTATGTTTATTGAAGCAAAGCCTTGTTGCAAGATGAGTTTGTGTTTTATAGCTACCTGTTTACCAAGCTCATAAAGGTCTAATGCTTGATTAAAATCACCTGAATTTCGGTATGCAACTCCCGTAAAACTATAGGCTTTGGCAAGCTCTTTATAATTTTTGGATTTTTTGGCAAATTCAATGGCTTTTTTCCCGTATTCAATGGCTTTTTCAGGGGTGTTGTTACGCAATGTCCAACTAATTTTGTTGTAATATTCGGCTTTTTTGAATAAATCGGCATCGGCTGCCATTTGTTTTAGACTGTCTACTGCAAAATAGTTTTGTGCGTAAACTGCTGAAACATTTAATAACAAAATTATACATATTGTTGTCCAAATACGTTTTAACATAATTGGTTTTTTATAATTTATTGATTTTTAATCCAATTAACTAAACCTTTTTGTTCTATAACGGCTTTTAGTTTCTCGGGTAACTCCCCAAAAATGAAATGTTTACCGTTTACTATTATCGTATGATTGTTGAAATCTATTTTCACCTCATCGCCGGGCTTGTATGCCTCCACTGCTTGGGCTTGCACTATGAGCAACAGCCCTTGATTTATGGCTGAGCGATAAAAAATTCTATTTACCGATTTTACTATCACAGCCTGTATACCTATGTGCGCTAAGCCTACCGAGGGGTGTTCGCGCGAACTTCCCGAGCCGAAATTTTGCCCTGCAAAAATAATATCATCTTTTTGTGCATTTTTTGAGAAATTAATATCAAAACCTTCAAACAGGTATGGTACTATTTCTTTGGGGTTTGAACTCATTACTTTATAGGTGAGGTTACCTGCAAACATTTGGTCTGTATTCAGATTGTCGGCATCGGTGTAGTTCCAAACCCCGTTGTCGGCTCTGCGATTGTCGTTTGGGTCTATAGTAACTGTTTTGCTTTGTTGCACGGTATAAGGGTATGAGTTTAAAGTTTGTTTTTTTCGGGGGTCTGAAATTTCACCCGAAAGGGCAGTAAGAGCAACAACAGCCGGTGATGCAAGGTATACTGATGAGTTTTTATTTCCCATACGTCCGAGAAAATTCCGATTTGAAGTTGAGATTATGTTATACCCGTCGGCGGGTATGCCTTGCCCCGTACCCAAACACGGACCGCATGATGCTGAAAGTACATTTGCTCCTGCATTTATAAAAATTTCGATAAGACCTTCTTTTATTGCTTGCAAATAAATTTTTTGCGAAGCCGGAGTTATCAATAGTTGAAATCCTTGTTTTATTTGTTTGCCTTTCAGCACTTTGGCTGCTTGTCGTAAGTCTTCAATTCTACCATTGGTGCAAGTTCCTATAAAACCTTGGTCTATTTTTGTTCCTTTTAAATCGGAAAGTGATTTCACATTATCAACATTGTGTGGTGCAGCTATTACAGGGAATAGTTCGTCTAAGTTTATTTCTATTTCTTTGGCATACTTGGCATCTTTGTCTGCCCATACGCCTTGCACTTCGTCTTGGTTATAGAAGTTAGCCAGTACTTCGTCCGGCGGGAATACTGCATTTTTTGCCCCCATTTCCGAAGCTAAATTTGCAAGGGTCATTCTTTCGCTTATGTCAAGATTTTTCACTCCTTCGCCGTGATATTCTATCGACATGTAGTTCGCTCCTGCCGAGCCTATCATTCCTATTATCCAAAGTGAAATATCTTTGGCATAAACACCTTCGGGAAGCTTACCGTTTAGTGTAATTTTCATTGATTCGGGGACTCTAAACCATGTTTCGCCGCGTTTCCAAATTCCTGCGGCTTCGGTTCTGTCAATTCCTGCGGCTAAGGCATTGAATGCGCCTGCTGTACATGTATGGCTGTCGCTTCCTACTATAATCATACGGGGCTTGGCATGGTACGACATTATTTGATGACAGATACCTTTCCCGGCATCGTAGAATTTTTCTACACCTTGTTCTCGTGCAATGTCTCTTATCTTTTGATACTGTGAAGCTAAGGCAGCCGTTGTGGGAGGAGCATTGTGGTCTAAGACTATAAGGTGACGCGAGGGATCGGCAAATTTCATTCCCCCCATTTTCTTAAATGTATTATAAATACTCGAAGTGTTGTCGTGCGTAAGAACTATATCAGGTTTTTTAAAAACTATGGAGCCTGCTTCAGCGCCCAAAATTTTTTCAGCAAAAGTGTATCCCATTTTGTTTTTGTTTTTATTTTCCTCAAATATATTTATCTTATGGTTAAAATAAAAAAATGCTACACCTATTTTCCCCAAAAAACGACTTAACAACATTTAGTTAAGTTACAACACAACAAGCATAAAACTGATAATCAATACGTTACAAGGAGAAGACAACCTTTTGTAACGTGCTGATTATCAATATTTTAAAAAACAGCAATTGGTTTAATTTCCAAAACTATTTTAGTTTTATTTCAAAATCCACAATTCCTTTTTCCGAACTGATTTCTTTTAAGTTTTTTTCTATTTTAATACTTTTTTTATCTTCCGAAAGTTCATAATTTCCTTCCAATCGTTTTATTTTACGGTCGAAACTAATTATAGTTATGAATTTGTAATACTCGAACATTTCTTCTGAGTTTTCATCAAGATTTATGTTTGTTTTTTCAAAATTTTGTCCTTTGAATATTAATTTTCTGCGTCCTTTTCGTGTAAATTTCGGCATTGATTTTTCATCTTGTTTAGTTCCTGCGAATAAGGTTCCGGTATTTGATTTTGCCATAATTTTGTTAAGTGTTTTGACATTCGGAAATTCATAGTTTATGTTAACTATACTTTTATCTTCTCCTGTCCATTTATAGCTTACATTTGTAGCGCCAAGACTACGTAATTCTTTGGTAGCTTCTGCAAATAAGATTTCCAATGTATCTAATGAGTTAGTTGCATCTCCGGTGGAGTCCATTGTTGATAAAAAACCCATGAGACTTGTCATGTCTATTTGAGTTGAGGATTTTCCCGAAAAATCGTTGTTAAAGTGATATTCTTGTGTAACCACACAACGACTTAGGGATAAAACAATTATTCCGATAATAAAAAACGGTAAAATAAATTTTTTCATAGGTGTATATTTTTAATAAAATTTTTATAGAATTATGAATTAGTATTTGGTTTTAAACCCAAAATATTCAACAGAAAATACATTACACTTTTAAACTACTACTAAGCAAAATATTGCACTAATTTACAATATTTTATCACAACAACCCTATACTTAAGTTTTGTAAATTTTTGTTTTGTTATAATTCAAATGCTCATAACTATTTCTATTGTATAATTGGGTATAAAATTAACTTATTTAGCACAATTATAATGCCATATTGCGGTATAAAACAAACAAGAACGTACATCCGTTTTTGAGGATGTACGTCCTATTTTCTGTAGGAACAGAAAGAGAGTGTGTGTAATATTTTTTATGAAGAAAAATAACTATGATACAAATTTAAGAAATAAAATAAATATTTATCCCATTTATTGACGGAATGCACTATTTATTTGATTGATTGAACAAAACTTTGTATCAATGGTTTTTCTTACAAGGTAACTCTTTTTATTGACCGTACATATCAATAATTTGTTCTTTGGTTTTTCCGAGAATATCAAACTCTTTACCTATTTTCACAAAAGCACTTACTGCTTTGTCAAGATGTTCTTTTGTGTGTGCGGCAGAAAGCTGTATACGTATACGCGCCAAGCCTTTAGGTACAACCGGATAATAAAAACCTATTACATATATTCCTTCGCTTAATAATTTAGCGGCAAAATCTTGCGATAATTTTGCATTGAATAACATTAAAGCTACAATTGCCGAATCTGATGGTTTTATTACGAAACCGGCTTCTGCCATTTTAGTTTTAAAGTATTCGGCATTGTCTATTACTTTGTCGCGAAGTTCGGTTGTTGAACTCAGCATTTCAAATACACGACTTGCAGCTCCTGCAATTACAGGACTTAGGGAGTTTGAAAACAGATAAGGACGTGAACGTTGTCGCAACATATCTATTATTTCTTTTTTACCTGTTGTAAAACCACCCATTGCGCCGCCGAGAGCTTTACCCAAAGTGCTTGTGATAATATCAACTCTACCCATTACCTCGTTGTATTCGTGAGTGCCTTTTCCGTGCTTGCCTATGAACCCGGATGCGTGACTATCATCTACCATTACGAGAGCATCATATTTGTCGGCTAAATCACATATCTCTTTTAGTTTGGCAATATCGCCGTCCATTGAGAATACTCCATCTGTTACTATTATTCTGTAACGTTGAGCTTGGGCAGTTTTCAATTGTGTTTCAAGGTCGTTCATATCGCTGTGTTTGTAGCGATAGCGTTGAGCTTTGCAAAGACGCACGCCGTCAATAATTGAAGCATGGTTTAATTCGTCTGAAATTATTGCGTCTTCTTTACTGAAAAGGGGTTCAAAAATACCACCATTGGCATCGAAAGCTGCTGCGTAAAGTATAGCATCTTCCATTCCGAAGAAATCGGATATTTGTTTTTCAAGTTTTTTATGCAAATCTTGAGTACCGCATATAAAACGAACCGACGACATACCGTAGCCATGAGTATCGAGCGTTGCTTTGGCTGCTTCTATAACTTCGGGATGCGACGACAAGCCAAGATAATTGTTGGCACAAAAATTTATAACTTCCGAGCCGTCTTCTAATTTTATTAATGCGTCTTGCGGCGATGAAATGATGCGTTCCACTTTATAAAGTCCGGCATCTTTAATGTTTTGTAATTCTGTTTGTAAATGATTTTGTAATTTTCCGTACATAAAGCAATGTGTTTTATTTGTTTGCTCAAAAGTATTTAAAAACTACTAATTTTAAAATGATTTTTTTAAGTTATTTTTCAACAATTATATTTAAGGTATATTAATATTTCTCTCAACAATCTGATAATCAGTGTTTTGTACGAAGCTCAAGTCGCAACTAACCCTCTGATTATCAGCAAGATAACGCGTGATTTACAATTCTAAAATTTAAAATTTAAAATGAAAAAAATTTTTGTATCTTTTATAAAAATATATCTTTGTTTCAAAAGTTCAAAATATGGATTATGATTTAGCAATAATAGGAAGCGGACCAGCCGGATTTTCGGCAGCTATGCGTGCGCTCGACTATGGGAAAGATGTATGTATCATTGAAGCCGGAGAAATAGGCGGAGCAGGAATTATGGGAGGTGCTTTAGTTTCTAAAACATTGTGGGAATTGTCGTCGGATTATGCGGTAGCCGCACGTATAGACAGAGGTTATCGGGCTTCGGGCTTAATTCCGGATTATGCCGAGGTGCGTAAAACGGTAATTCGTGCTGCCAAAGAAAGACAACAACAGATACTTTCGCAAATAGAAACTTTTTCTAAAGAAAAGAGCAAAAGAGGAAGTATTACGCTAAAACGAGGCTATGCTCGATTTAAAAATTCTGAAACAATTGAAGTAAGTTATGAAGACAACAAGTCGGAACTTATCAAAGCAAGAGATTTTATAATTGCTACGGGCTCCAGACCGCGCCGGCATCCCAATTTGCCTACCGACGGCAAAAGGATTGTAAATTCGGAAAGTATTATTAATTTGAAAAAATTTCCCGAACGCATGCTCATAGTAGGTTCGGGAATAATAGGTTGCGAGTTTGCCACTGTTTTTTCAAATTTTAAACAAACAGAAGTACATCTGCTCGACAGAATGAACCGCGTAATACCTTTTGAAGACGATGATTTAAGTGATTTGATTGCTGAAAATTTGCGAAAAAACGGTGTTAAAATTCATCACGAAGCCAATTTGAGGGAGGTAAGAAAAAAACCGGATTTTTTGGAAGTAGTTTTGGATTACGAAAACGGACACAGCCGAGTTTTTGAAGTAGATGTTGTGCTGGTAGCCATAGGCAGAGTGCCTAATACCGATGATTTAGGACTTCAAAACATAGGGCTTATTCCGGGCAAAAGAGGATTTTTCTCTACAAATAATTATTGCAAAATGAACGATATTGAACGTTGCAATGTACATGCAGCCGGCGATATAACAGGACACGGACAGCTTTATAATATTGCACAAAATCAAGGACGTTATGTTGTAAATTCATTATATTCAGAAGCTACTAAGCCTATCACTTACGTGAATATGTCTACTTTGATGTTTTTCAAACCCGAAGTGGCATCGGTTGGGCATAATGAGAAACAGTTACAAATAAAAAAAGTACCTTATCGGGTAGCATATTATTCAAACAGTCTGGTTGCTCGGACAATAGCAATGCGTAGCACTAAGGGGTTTGTGAAAATTATTGCCGGCGAAAACGATGAAATATTAGGAATGCGTGCAGCAAGCCCACAGGCTTCTTCTTTCATAGTGTCTGTAGCCCATTTGATAGGTGAAAAAGGCGGATTGAAAAAAGTTTATAAAACAATTCATCCGCATCCGGGAGTAACTGAAGGAATTGAAGAATGTTTGCGTATTTTTGAACATGCCTCTGTTTTTAAACCTGAGGCTTTCCCTGAGTATATAAAATATTATGAATGGAAACCTGAGTAAATTAAATTGAGAACGGCGAAGCCCTCACGTAAGTAATTGAGAATTGACTTTGTTACATGTTCAAATAGTATCTAAGATATTGTTTATAAGTTTTTTATTAAAAATATATGGTTAAAACATCAATTCTCACAAGATTTCACAGACCTAACTTCTTAACAATCAAACAGTTACAAAGACGTGCTACAGTGCTGTAACTTCTTGATTGTAAGTTGTTTATAAAAAAACAAATTATTGATTAACAATAAAAAATTATTATGCAATTCAGAACAAGCATCCACAAATCGGAATACCCTTTTAAACTTGATTATTCGACAGAGGCTATGTTTATAGGCTCTTGTTTTACTGAAAATATAGGTCGAAAAATTCAGAGATTAAAATTTCCGGTTATGGTAAATCCGTTTGGCATTTTATACAATCCTATGTCGATAAAAAATGCGATAAACAGGATAATGAAGAAAAAAAAGTTTAACGAGAAAGATTTAGTTTATGATAAAGGCTTGTGGCACAGCCTTATGCACCATGGTCGTTTTTCTAATCCTGATGAAAAAAAGTGTATTGATGAAATAAATTCTGAAATGTCAAAGGCAGAAACTTGTCTGGCAGAAAGCAAAATTATATTTATAACTTTTGGTACAGCTTGGGTTTATGAGTATATTGAAACCGGTAAAGTTGTTGGTAATTGTCATAAATTACCGGCAGATAAATTCAATAAACGCTTACTGAGTGTTGATGAAATAACGGTTGAATATTATCATTTGATAAACAATTTACAAAACTACCTTCCTAATTTAAAAATTGTTTTATCAGTAAGTCCTGTAAGATATATAAAAGACGGGTTACATGAAAATACTTTAAGTAAATCGATATTGCATATTGCAATTCGTCAATTAGAGGAGCATTTTGAGAATGTATTTTATTTTCCGGCTTACGAATTGCTTATTGATGACCTGCGAGATTATCGTTTTTACGATGATGACATGGTACACCCCTCAGCCAAAGCGACCGAGTATGTTTTTGATGCTTTTTCTGACAGCTTTTTTGATGAAAACACAAAAAAAATTATAGCTGAAACAGAAAAAATAACAACAGCGGCATCGCATAGAATTATTCACCCCAACACACCTGATAATCGTAAATTTAAAGAGACTATGCTTCGTAAACTAATAGATTTGTCAGAAAGATATCCTAATTTAGATTTTTCAGAAGAGAAAAAATATTTTGAGGGCTTATGATTTTGACTGTTTATCCAAGTCCTCAACAAGCTTATAATCAAACCATTACAACACGCAGCCGGCAATATTCTATTTCCTTTTAAAATCTTTAGGGAAAAAATATTGTAACTTAATTGTTTTAATATTTTTTGGAGAATTAAAATATTCAACTTTTTTTATTTTCTTTGCATCTCTTCTTGATATTTTTGTATCACATAGATAAATATAAAATAATACAGCATCAAGACTTAATTTATTTATTCTCAGATTGTAAAAATCTTCTATTTCAAATGACAGATATTCGTTAAAGGTTTTCAATAATTTATAAAAATATAATAGTTCAATATCATAAAGATATGAAGTAAATAATTTTTTGAACAAGAATTTTCTTTTATTAGGTAGTTCATACTTAGTCCAATCTACTTCTGTATCGGGCACTTCATATTTTTGAGAAAAATAATTAATAAGCCGACTTGGTTCTAATCTGCTACTTAAAAAATTTCTTGCTTCAAGCCACAAATTCCATTTATTTTCATCAAGCGATAAATTACTAAGCGATAGCTCAAGCTGTTTTATATAAGCGCAAATGAATACTAAATCGTGATAATTAATTTTCATTTTTTTCATAGTTTTTCCTTTCGATTTTTTTGAAATGATTTTTTTGAAAAAACTTAAAAAATTATTTTTTGTCGGTTCGGGAGCTTTGTATTCGCGCGCGATGCGTTCCACGGATTGTGCATTATGGTCAAAAATAATTGTTTCGACATTATCATTTTTTTCAAAAACTTCTGCATGAGCAAATTGTTTGGCTTCGTCTATATTGTTGAAAATTCTATAGTAATCTTTCCCTTCGCTCATGTAAAATGTATTATCATAATTTTTTATCTTTCCTGTATTAAAATCAGCCCTGATTACAAAAAATTGTCCTTCTTTTATTTGTGGCATTTTCATAATTAATAATTTGTTATTCTGCGACAATTCGCTCTGTAAACCTTTAACAATCAAGAATTTACAACAATAATTTTCTTATTCCTTTCCAAAAGTAAAAATAAAACTCACTATAAAATTTCTACCTGCCGCAACTATACCAGACGAATATGGTCTGTAACGATGATTTAAAATATTTTCTATTGCAAAATTTAGCTTAGCTCCTTCATTTATTTGCCAACTGCTGCTTATATTTAATGTATACCACGACGGGGAATAAGGGTTGCCGTTTGTATCACGAGCGTAGATATGTGTTTTTTTTCGTTCGCTTTCTGCGAGTTTGTCGTAAGATATTTTGCCGTTGTAAGCGATATAAAAATCCAGTTTAAATTTTTTGTCAGCATAATACAAATGCGTATTGGCAAAGAGAGGACTTACGTGTCGCAATGGTAATTTTTTGCTGTCAAAGCCTTTCGTGTAGTTTATATTGCTTTTAAAAGAAAACCGCCTTCCCAGTTTAACTTTTACTCCAAAACTTACACCGTAAACCTTTGCATTACTTGTATTTACGAGTGCTTGTACTTTACTCATTTCGCCATCGTAAATTATTGAATCTTTGCCATTAAATTTAAAATCACCTCTCACCAACGCATTGGTAAGGTATGAATAAAAAAGCGTCAAGTTAGTTTCAATAATGTTGTTAAAATTATTTTTGTAACTAAAATCTGCATTATACACATATTCGGGTACTATTTGAGGATTGGGAACAATTACATTGCCCGGCTCCGAATCAAAAATTTTAGATAAATCATCAATATTAGGCGCTCTGAACCCTGTTGACAGGTTCAAATTCAATATGTTTTTTTCGCTATGCCGAAATGTAACTCCCACACTTCCTATCAACGCCCGTGTTTGGTTACTTATTTCAACCAAAGGAAATTGATAAAACTGTGTATCGAGAGTAGCTTCCACTCGATTGGCGTTGTATCGAGCACCACCGCTGAGATTAATATGAGGCGACAAAGCCGTATTAAACGAAAGGTAAATTGCGCCTGAATAATATTTGGAATTGTCAGGATAGCGCGAAGCATATTTTTGTTTTTCCTCACTGATAATATTACGCTTATATGCTTTGGAGTATACCCTATTAAACAGATATTCAGCACCATAGAACAGCTTAACTTTATTGAATATTGTCTTTTTAAAATCTAAATTTGCCGAAAAAACATGCACCTCTTCATAGCGTTCTCTTATGTTAGGGTTCATGAATTTTCTATCGTGGCGACTTTCTTTAAAATTTTGATAACCAGCAATAAAATTCAACTTGTCGTATAAACAAACTCTATGTTTATGAAGGATGTTTATGTTGTGCATTTGCCATATTTGAGGTCCGTAATACCACTGTGCATATTTTAAGGAATCGCCTTTGTATTGTATCAAACGGTCGTAACGTGGCACATCACTCAATTTTGAAAAATGAAAAGCATAATTTATATCCCAATAAGAATTAGGAACAAATAATACTTTTTGCATTATATTCATTTGAGAATAAGCTGAATATTTTTGCAAATCAGGATTTTTATTTTTTTTTAATAAATCTATATTGTTTTGGGTTTCAACAAAATAGTTTTGTCGATATTCAGGGTGTTTAGTACTGCCCATTTTCAAATCGCCGAAATCTGAGAAAGAAAACGAACTTCGAAAAGCAATCTTTTTTAAACCAATATTAAAATCTATATGCTCAGTTTTTTCTTCATTTGCAGAAGCATATCGCGTCATGGCATTTATGGTGTATTCGGAATTTAGCTCGGCTGCGAGTTGAGCTTTTAAAGTAGCAAAACTCATAACGCCGCCTATTGCATCGCTGCCATATACCACCGAACCGGGACCTAAAATTATTTCTATATCATCAATTGCATTTGGGTCTAATGAAATTATATTTTGTAAATTGCCACTTCTGAAAATGGCATTATTCATTCGCACACCGTCGGTAACTATAAGCACCCTATTAGCTGCATAGCCCCGTATCATAGGACTTCCACCGCCTAGCTGGCTTTTCTGAATAAAAACTTCATCGGAAGTTTTCAACATGTCGGCTATGGTTTGTGAATTATATAGCTCCACATCTTTTTTATTCAAAGAAATAATTTTGTTGGGAATTTCGGCTCTATTTTGAGCCGTGCGATTTACTGCTACCACTACGGCATCTAAGTCAATTAAATTAGGGATAAGATAAACCGTATATCCCATATTGCTTAACTCTTCGTATGAACAATTGAAAGGTTTGTATCCATAATGCCGAATAGTTATGCTGTCCGTTATATTGAAATTGCTAATATTTGCCATACCCGATTTGTCGGTCAACGCATAATTGTTTTTCGATAAAACTTCTACTCCTTCAATAGGTTGTAAGCTCAATTTATCGAAAAGGTTTATGTTTTGACCTCTAACCGACAATGCCACAAACAAAAAAATAACAGTCTGAAATATAAAATATTTTTTCATATCTTACAGTAATAGTTCGTTATTTTTTCATTGTAAATACCTTATAATCAACACTTTAGGCTATCGCTCACACAAAACCTTAAATCATTGATTATTAGAAGTTTAAGTTCTCAAATTTCAAATTAAGAATGGTAAAATCCTTATGGTATTTTTCCCAAAAACATGCAATAGAAAACCCCTCACGCCCTCAAATTACCACAAAACTTTTTTTTAATTTGAGCGTTTATAACGATTTCTATTGCATAAATTGGGTTTAAATAATTATTGCTAACTCAATTCTATTCATGATTATGTTCATGGTCGTGTCCATGACAACAATCGTGTCCGCCGTCGTGGTTGTGTCCATGCCCTTTACCATGACCGTGTCCGTGTCCGTGTTGGTGGTCGTGATTGTGTCCATGGCAACAATCGTGTTCGCCGTCGTGATTGTGTCCGTGATGATGCCCATGATCGTGTCCGTGTCCGTGACAGCATCCGTGCCCATGATTATGTCCGCCGCAAGTATGATGGTTATTTTCTAAATCTAAGAAAGTGTTTAAAAAATAATTAACAATTTCATCCGCAGCTATAGATTTTGCGCCATAAAATACATTAATATTGTTTCGAGATAACAATACGGCAGTTTCTCGGTCTATATCACCGGCTATGAGGTCGGTTACTTTCAAATTTTTCAGATATTCGAGTATGGATGCCTGTGTGTCTGACGGCATTTTTTCCAATGTTTGTTTTATAATTTTACGATTTTCTACATCGTATATGTGCAGGTGCAAAGCATCTTCAAAATTTTCACATAATTTATCGTCGATTACCGGTATTGCAATTTTTTTCATCTTATTGTATTTTAATTAATTATCTGATTAACAAAGTATTGTAATATTAAGTGAATATAAAAATTAAAACAGGAATTATAAGTCCTGCTATGAAATAAATTCCGCCTGTACCCCAAATTCCTTTTTTACCTCGTACTATAAAAAACGAGCTTATTGCCAAAAATATTAACGAAACGGCAAAAATATCCGAAAACCATTTCCACCAAGCATTGGGGTTGTAGTGTAGATAATTTAATTGATTAAACACAGGACGTTTATTAACTAATTCCAAATTGCCTTCGCCTGTTTTTATGTCTACAATTACGGAAGATTTTTTGTCAAGAAAAATTTTTATTGTGTTTTTATTGGGAAAATAGTGATTGGTGTATGCGGCATTAATTTTGTTTTTTTTCAGTTCTTGTATAAATGTTTTTTTATCAAACTTACCTTTTGTTAAAGGGCATTTAAAATTCACTTTTCGGGTATTGATTATATAGCTGGGATTCCAATCGCCCAAGTGGTTTAGTGCAAGTCCCGACAATGCGTATATCAATGAAGTGCCTATGAAGAAAAATCCTAAATCTCTATGCAAAATTCTGAACCACTTGCGCAATTTTTTCATATATTTATGTTTTTAGTGAGAAGTTGGATATTTCAATTTGTTTCGGTCTCCCGTCTCCCGTACCTGTATCACAGGTGCTTCGTATCAACTAAAAAAAACGACCACTTCCCAAAAACACTCTAAAGGTGAATTCTAAAAATAAAAAAACAAAAATACAAAGCCGAACCTCTTATCCCTAATGTGTTTAAATACATTGGAATAAGTTCGCATTTTCAGATATTACCTAAAGAACAAAAAAAGAGGAAGTGGTCGAAAGAAATGAGTATCAAGGTAATTTTTAAAAATTCAATATAATTCAGAATTGTGAATTTATATGGGTTACCTTAATATTATTATTTACTTTCATCGGAAACTATTTCGTTTTTATTTTTAGCATTATCAAAAGAAACAAAATCCATGTAATAGTTTGATATATAACCCTTTTCCAAACTTGCAATTGAATCTTTCATTTTGTTTATATAATTCAATTTATTTTTGCATTCAGCAGCGGTAGTATCGTTTTTGTGATGCTCTCTTACTTCTGTTTCCCATTCTTTTATAAATTGCTCATCTATGCGTTCTTCTTTGAACACAGCTTTTACTTTTATGTTTTTCCCCACGAGGTTTTCATCAAATTTTTCGGTACTCATGATTTTTATATTTTTATCATCTTGTACCAAAAAAATCTTTTTACCGCCATGTTTACAAATATGGTCTACTATGCCCGACACAAAAACTTCTTTATCAATATATTCTCCCGGATTATTGTATAAAGTTTTTAAATCAACGTCTATGATTGCTGTTGAAGTTTTATTTTTATCTTTTGCATCTGCTTTGTCCGAATTTTCATTACAAGCAAACAAGAAAAGTCCCAAAGTAAATACTGCTGCGAAAATATAATTTTTCATTTGTATATTTTTTAAGTTAGAAGAGGGAAGTTGGAAGTTGGAAGTTGGAAGTTTTCGTTTTCCGACTTTCCTCTAAATAATTATTTTATTGTGTATCTTTTTATAGTTACGGATGTTTCATTTGTATAGAATATTTAAAAGTTTTCGCGAAGATAAAAACATAAGTCAAATATTAAAAACAATATCTTAACAACTCTTTGTTAAATTGAGAACAACAAAATTTTTAATTAAGTAATTTAGATAGTGTTTAAATGGTAACGTATTGATAATCAAACGTTTACGTGAGGATAGAAATTCTTGTAAAGTTTTAATTATTGGTTCTTTACATAAAAAAATAAATAAGTATTGGTAAATAAAAAACAAACCATTGAAAAAATTTCTTCATCGATAAGCAATAATTTAGTTTAAAATGATTTCGGATTTTAGTTCTTATGTATACTTTTGCACGGAATTAAATTTCAACCTGTAATGAGCCGGTATAAAGTCCAAATAAGTAAAGAAGAAATAAATGAACTGCCGATAAAAGCATTTATCGGCGAGATACACCTTATAAATAGCCTTCAACAAATAGAAGAGGTGTGTGATTATTTAAAACAATTTAAGATACTGGGCTTTGATACTGAGACAAGACCCGTATTTAAAAAAAAGCAAAAAAGGTCTGTTGCATTGCTTCAATTATCTACTCCGGATGAAGCGTTCTTGTTCAGGCTCAATAAAATAGGTTTACCCGATGCAATTACTGAAATTTTATCGTCGCCCGAAATAACTAAACCCGGCGTTGCCATACAAAACGACATAAAAGAGTTACAACAGAGGAATTATTTTGAACCTAAAGGCTTTGTTGAACTTCAAAAATTTGTTAGAAATTACGACATACAAGATGCAGGACTAAGAAAATTAACAGCTAATATTTTAGGTTTTCGTATTTCAAAATCTCAGCAAATTTCAAACTGGGAAAAACAAATTTTAAGCAAAGAACAAATCAGCTATGCTGCCACCGACGCATGGGTAAGTTGTCTGATTTATAAAGAATTAACTCGTTAATATTTTGTCGTTACGATTTTATTTAACCTAACGACATAGTAATAGTTCGTTATTTTTTTTATAAACAATTGATAATCAAAAACTTAACCCACAGTTAGCGCACACTTATAACAGTTTGACTATCAACGCATTAAGCTTCGGTTTTAAAATTCTCAATACCCAATTTAACGAAGTGTTGAACAATAATAAACCTAATTTTGTTTTTTCTGTTGATTATTAAAAGTTTATTACTTATCTTTGCAGCCGAAAACTTGCTACAATATGAACAAGGGGACTTTTTGTCCCCTGTTTCATTAATCAAATAATGGTTTTTAAAATCTTTTTGGGACACAAACCCAAAATTGTAAACACAAGTATCTATTTCTAATATGATAGAAAAAAACGACATACAAAAAGTAGTAGAAAACTCACTTAATGAGCCGCCGTTAGTTGATAAACGCGCTTTTTTAGTTAGTTTAACCATATCTACCGATAACACTATATATGTTACCATAGATGCTTATCAAGGTATCTCGGTAGAAGACTGTATAGCTGTAAACAAAGCCGTAAAAGCAGAATTCGACCAAGATTTTGAAAACTACGCTCTAACAGTGTCATCAGCCGGATTAACAGAACCCTTTAAAGTATCCGAACAATACCGCAAAGCAATAGGCAAAGAAATAAAAATTCAAACAACCGGCGGTAAAAGATACAAAGGCGAATTAATTGAATACGGAAAAGAAAAATTAACATTAGCCGTAAAAAGCAAAAAGAAAAAACAAATAATTAATGAAATAATCAAACTTGAAGAAATAAAATCAGCAAAACAGATTATATCGTTTTAATATTCAATACAATGGAAAGCTTAAATTTAAAAGATACTTTTTCTGACTTTAAAGAATTTAAAGACATAGATAGACTTACGATGATGAAAGTCTTAGAAGATGTATTTAGAAACACGCTAACAAAACAATACGGAACAGACGAAAATTTTGACATAATAATCAACATAGACAAAGGCGATTTTGAAATATGGCGAAATCGTGAAGTTGTAGAAGACGGAGAAGTTGAGGATCCCAACTTTCAAGTTGAACTTTCAGAAGCTCGCAAAATAGACAGCGACTACGAAGTAGGAGAAGAATTTGCCGATGAAGTTAAACCCGAAGACTTTGGAAGACGAGCCATACTTACTTTGCGACAAAATTTGACTTCAACAATCTTAACACTCGAAAGAGCAAACATATTTAAAGCATACAAAGAACGAATAGGTGAAATTATAAACGGCGAAGTCTATCAAATCTGGAAAAAAGAAATTCTGATTATAGACGACGAAGAAAATGAACTTATTCTCCCAAAAACAGAACAAATCCCATCAGACTTTTTTAGAAAAGGAGATACAGTACGCGCCGTTATCAGCAATGTAATTACAAAAAACAACAACCCCATAATAACAATTTCGAGAACCTCACCACTATTCCTCGAAAGATTATTTGAATTTGAAGTACCTGAAATAGCCGACGGACTTATTACAATAAAAAAAGTAGTAAGAATAGCAGGCGAGCGAGCCAAAATAGCCGTTGAATCATACGACGAACGAATAGACCCCGTAGGAGCATGCGTTGGCATGAAAGGCTCTCGTATTCATGGCATTGTACGCGAACTCCGCAATGAAAACATAGACGTTATAAATTATTCCACCAATACACAACTATATATAAGGAGAGCTTTAAGCCCCGCAAAAATCAATAATATAGTAGTAGACGAAACCAATAAAACCGCACAAGTATACTTAGACCCCGACGAAGTTTCAAAAGCAATAGGACGGGGTGGCAACAATATAAAATTAGCCATCAGACTTACAGGCTATGAAATAGAAGTGCTGAGAGATGCCGAAGGATTAGAAATTGAGGAAGACGTACCATTGATGGAATTTACCGACGAAATAGACGAATGGGTATTAGAAACATTTATAAATATAGGCTGCGACACCGCCAAAAATGTTTTAGCAATATCACGAGACGAACTAATAAAACGAACAGACCTTGAAGAAGAAACAGTCGATTTTGCACTAGCTATCTTTAAAAGCGAGTTTGAAGATGCTGAAACGACTGATAATACTGATAAACAATAAGTTATTAAAATTTAAACATAAAAATAGTACTTAATGTTTGCAGTAAGTTTTGGATTTAATACAAACAAAAAGTTAAATACTTTTAAAAAGTAAAAAAAAATATTAATATTGTCAATTGGTTTGGCAAATTTGGTAAACAAGTAAAATAATCTCTAAGAAAACAAAGTATTTGCTATTGTAGATAAAATATAGCGAAACAAATTTGTAAATTTAATTTTAAAGTAAAATAAAAGTTTGAATTACAGAGATTACTATAAAATAATTCTGAATTAGAATATGGCTGGTAAAAAAAATAAAAGATTAAGTCAAATTGCACGAGAACTCAACGTGGGATTAAGTCACCTTGTCGAGTATTTGCAAAAAATGGGTAAAGAAATTGAAGCACGTCCTAACGAGCGCGTATCGGCCGATGATTATGAAATATTGCTTCAAGAATTTAGCTCGGATAAAGATGCAAAAAAAGAATCCGAAAAAATAAATACCAAACTTACAAGCAAACAAGAAGAAGCTGAAACAGAAACAAAAGAACCGAAAAAAGAAAAAATAGAGGTTCAAGAAACTGAAATAAAAATCGATAGCAGTAAAACTCAAGAAGAAAAACCTATCGAAAAATCAGAAACAGATAAAACTGAAACAGAAGTAAAATCAAAACCGGATGAAGTTAAAACTAAAACTTCAGAACCGGAAACTACTCTGCCTAAAGTAGAAGAAAAAACCACTGAGAAGCAAGAGGAAGTCACTGATAAACAGGAAGATAAAAACAAAACTGAGAAAGAAGAAAATAATAAGGAAGAAGAAAAAATATTATCGCATCCTATCGTATTAGATAAAATTGATTTAGACGCATTAGATGCAAACAAGTCTAAAAAAGAAAAATCCGAAGAAGTTTCAAGTGAAAGTGAAACAAAAGTAAAACCTCAAGAAACAGAAACAACGAAAGAAGAACCCAAAAAAGAAAAATCTGAAAAACCTACCTTACAAGAATTACCAAAAGAAACACCTCAAGCCCACCAAAAAGAAGCTAAGAAAGAAATAAAAAAAGAAAATAATGAAAAAGATAAAAAAGAGGGTAAAAAAGAAAGCAAAAAAACTACGAAAGAAGATAAGAAAACTATAAAAGAAGAAATAAAGGAAAAAATAGGATTAAAAATAACCGGACATATTGATTTAGCATCATTAAACCAAAAAACACGTCCGAAAAGAAAAACAAAAAAAGAATTAGAAAAAGAAAGAAAAGCACGCCGCGAAACAGAAGAGAAACTTAGACAAAAGCGGTTGCAAGAGAAAGAAAAATTAGAAAAAGAAGAGAAAGAAAAAAAGAAAAAAGTAGAACCCGTTACAGAAGAGAAAGAACCCGAATTTATCAAAACAAAAGTAGATAAACTCAGCGGACCTACCGTAGTAGGCAAAATAGACCTATCTGAAAACGACAACAAAAAGAAAGGGCGCAGACGTAAAAAAAGAAAACGAATAAAAAAACAAGTTGTAACTAATCAAAAAAGCAACAATACAAACAACAATAAAAAAGGAGACAATAAAAAACGTCCCAAAAAAGAAAATCAACGCACCAAACGTCCTGAAATTAAGGAAGAAGACATAAACAAAAAAATACATGAAACTCTCGCTAAATTAGAGAAAAAAGGAACCAAAAATACCATTGGAGCCAAAAACAGAAGGAAAAAGCGCGAAAAACAACAAATAGAACGCGAGATAATTAAAGAACAAGAATTAGCTAATGCAAAAAAATTAGAAGTAACTGAATTTATATCAGCCAATGAACTGGCAAACTTAATGGAAGTAAATGTAAATGAAGTTATTAAAAAATGTTTTGAATTAGGCAAAATGGTATCAATCAATCAACGGTTAGATGCAGATACCATATATATTGTTGCCGAAGAGTTTGGCATGGAAGTAGAATTTGTTTCATTAGAAAACAAAGAAGCAGACGTGAAAGTTGAAGAAGAAAATGAAGCAGATTTAAAACCACGTCCGCCTATTGTTACGGTAATGGGACACGTTGACCACGGAAAAACCTCGCTTCTTGACTTCATCCGAAATGCCAATGTAATAGCCGGAGAAGCCGGTGGTATAACCCAACACATTGGAGCATACAGTGTAGAAGTAGAAGACGGAAAAACTATTACATTCCTCGACACCCCCGGACACGAAGCCTTTACAGCAATGCGTGCCAGAGGTGCTAAAGTAACCGACTTGGTTATAATCATAATTGCAGCCGACGACGACATAATGCCTCAAACAGAAGAAGCAATAAGCCATACAATGGCGGCGGATGTACCTATGATTTTCGCTATAAACAAAATAGACAAACCAAACGCCGACCCGCAAAAAATAAAACAAAAGTTAGCAGAACGTAATTTATTAATTGAAGATTGGGGCGGAAAATATCAATCAGTAGACATTGCTGCTAAACATGGTAAAAATGTTGATAAATTACTTGAAGAAGTCCTTTTGGCAGCCGAAATACTTGAATTAAGAGCCAATCCGAATAAAAACGCAGAAGGCACAGTATTGGAAGCCAGCTTAGACAAAGGACGCGGATACGTTGCAAATGTTCTTATTTCGGCAGGAACTTTAAAGAAAGGCGATATAATAAGGTCGGGAGCATTCTCCGGACGCGTAAAAGCAATGTATAACGAAAGAGATAGAGAAATTGAAAGTGCAGGACCTTCTGAACCTGTTATGGTACTCGGTCTTAACGGAGCACCAATTGCCGGCGACCCATTCGTTGTTATGGACAGCGAACGAGAAGCGCGCGACTTAGCCCAAAAATACGGCAGAATAAAACGAGAACAAAACCTGAGAGCAAGAAAACACATAACATTGGACGAAATAGGACGACGCATCAAAGTAGGTAATTTCAAACAATTGAATGTGATTATAAAAAGTGATGTTATAGGCTCCAGTGAAGCACTTGCAGGTTCATTTATAAAACTTTCGACCGAAGAAATTCAAGTAAATATAATACATAAAGGTATAGGGCAAATTTCAGAAGCCGATGTAACCCTTGCCGCAGCTTCGGATGCCATTATTGTAGGCTTCCAAATACGCCCGTCGCTTGCTGCGCGTAAATTAGCCGAACAAGAAGAAATTGATATACGCACATATTCGGTAATTTATGACGCTATTGAAGAACTGAAAGCAGCTATGGAAGGTATGCTGTCGCCCGAAATTAAAGAAGAAATAAAAGCAACACTGGAGGTACGTGAAGTATTTAAAATAAGCAAAGTAGGCTCTATTGCAGGTTGTTATGTAATGGATGGAAAAATAACCAGGAAAGACAAATTGCGTGTAATAAGAGACGGCGTAGTAGTGTACACAGGTGAAATAGACGCTTTGAAACGCTTTAAAGATGATGTAAAAGAAGTAGGACGTGGTTACGAATGCGGTTTAAGTATTGAAAATTTCAACGACATCAAAAAAGATGATATTATTGAATCGTTTGTTGAAACCGAAGTAGCTAAAAAATTATAAATTAGCTTGAAAACACCAATAATTTTGGCTTATTGAATTATGCAACACTTCGTTAAGTTATTCACAGAGAGGCTTTCGCTTTCAAACTGACAAAATCTCTTACCGGAAACCAACGAACAGTTGTTATAGTAAAAATTAAGAATACAAAACCCGAATTATTTAATAGATTTCTATTTTATAATTCGGGTTTTATATCTTTAAACCCGAAATACGCATGGCGAAGCATTAAAACGAATTTATTTATAATAATTCTACAAAACAAAAAATATTTACAAATAAAAAATTACCTTTGCTAATGGAATTTTATATGACAAAAAAATATTCATACTAAAAAAGAGTAATGGCGAACCCAAGTATTCGCCAAAAAAATTAAAAAAATAAATAATTAAAATTTCTAAAATTCAAAAACATGAAAAAAACTTTATTACAAACAGTTTTACTCCTAATCCTTGGAGTATTGATGAATGCAAACATAAATGCACAAACAAATTACAACCTTTGGATAGCAGGAGTTCAAGTAACTTCGGACAATGCTACCGACCTTTCTACAATAGACGGTGTAGCCGGTACGGTAATTTATGACCATGCCTCCAAAACTCTTACGATTAAAAATGCTACAATAAAAGGTGGCGATATAGAATATAGAAAAGCTATGGTCAGCGTCGCCATATACTCAAAAATTAAAGATTTAACAATAAATTTAACAGGTAATAATAACTTAGAAGAATGTAATGTAGGTTTAGATTCCTATGAAAATCTTAATATAAAAGGACCGGGTACTCTTACTGTAACAGCAGATACTGATATGGGGTTCGGAATAGGTATATTACATGAGACAATTATAGAAAATTGCACAATTGATGTAGAGGGAAGTTTTAGTGGTATTATAGGAGATACAAACAATACTAATTTAACTGTTAGAAATGCTACCATAAAAGCAAGATGTGGATTTACAGAACCCGGCGGTTCTATCATAGGAATTGTAAACCTTACCCTTGACGGCTGTGCTATTACCGCTCCCGAAGGTGCCGCTTTCGATGAAAATTTAGAAGGTATAGCTCTTAACCAAACCTTAGTAACCGAGCAAGTGGTAATAGAGCCAAGCGTCGGTATTCAAGAAACTGAAATCATAAAAGATATTGCAATTTATCCCAGCCCTGTAAATGATGTTTTACATATAGAATTATCAGAAAATAATTTTGGTGTAGAGCTTTACAATATGTTTGGTCAGCAGGTATCGAAAGTACAAAATGAACGTGATATACCTGTGTCAAAATTATCAAGCGGTATTTATATCTTAAAAATCACTACCGAAAAAGGTATTTACAGTCGTAAGATTGTAAAAGAATAGGAATTTATTTTTCCGTAACGACGTTGCATTCAAGGTCTATATCCATTGACAAGGGAGCATGCTCCCTTGTTGATACCACCCCGTCCTGCTTCGCAGTCCACCCCTCCAAAGGAGGGGGAATTGACCACCCCGTCTGCGAGTATTCCTCAAAAAGAAAGGGGAATGTGTTCCTATATTTTTTATTCGCCGGAATTCATCGTAATGATAAATTCTTCATTATCTCGAGTGCGTTGCAGGCGATTTTTCATAAACTCCATAGCTTCCACAGGGTTCATATCAGCCAAATACCTACGCAATATTCCTATTTTGTTTACCATATCTTCCGACAATAATAAATCCTCTCGTCTTGTACCCGAAGCCATCACATCAACAGCCGGATATATGCGTTTGTTTGATAATCGTCTGTCTAATTGCAATTCCATATTGCCCGTTCCTTTAAATTCTTCAAAAATTACATCATCCATTTTTGAACCTGTTTCGGTAAGTGCGGTTGCAATTATTGTTAATGAGCCGCCACCTTCAATATTTCGAGCTGCACCAAAAAACTTTTTAGGTTTATGTAGCGCATTGGCTTCTACCCCACCCGACAACACTTTACCCGATGCCGGCGATACTGTATTGTAAGCTCGTGCCAGTCGTGTGATGGAATCGAGAAGAATTACCACATCGTGTCCGCATTCTACGAGGCGTTTGGCTTTTTTCAATGCTATTTCAGATACTTTTACATGGTTTTCTGCACGTTCGTCAAAGGTCGATGAAATTACTTCAGCGTTTACGCTGCGTTCCATGTCGGTAACTTCTTCCGGTCGTTCGTCTATGAGTAAAATAATCATAAAGACTTCGGGGTGGTTTGCAGCAATTGCATTTGCAATATGTTTAAGCAAAACCGTTTTCCCGGTTTTAGGTTGTGCCACTATTAGTCCTCTTTGTCCTTTTCCTATTGGAGAAAACAGATCTATTATCCGGGTAGATAGAGTAGATTCTACACCTGTAATATTAAATTTTTCATCAGGAAACAAGGGAGTAAGGTGATTGAACGGAATACGGTCGCGTACTGTTTCCGGCGGTCTGCCGTTTATTTTTTCTACTTTTATTAAAGGAAAATATTTTTCATTATCCTTAGGTGGTCGTATTGCACCTGTTATTGTGTCGCCATCTTTAAGTCCGAACAGTTTTATTTGAGATTGAGAAACATATATATCATCGGGCGAATTAAAATAATTGTAATCCGATGAGCGCAGGAAACCATAGCCGTCTTGCATAATTTCCAAAACACCTGAATTTTGAATTATTGGTGCAAATTCAAAAGCGGGATTAAAGTTTTGGTCAATTTTTTCTTCTTGTATATTTTGTTTTTTATCGTCTTCTCTTTTTTTGTTTTTATAATTGTTGTTACGGTCTTTTTGTTTTTCATAATCACGTTGCTGTCCGGATTGTTGCGTACCGCCTTGTTGGTTTTGGTTGTTTTGTTTGTTATTTTGGTTGTTTTTTTGATTATTTTTTTGATTGTTTTGTTGATTATTTTTTTGGTTGTTTTGTTGATTTTGATTGTTCTTTTGTTTGTTGTTTTGTTGGTTTTGATTGTTGGTTTGTTTATTATTTTGTTGGTTTTGGTTGTTATTTTTTTGGTTTTCTTTATTTCTTACAACACGTTTTCTTGAGCGTCGTTGGTTATTCTTGTCATTTTGTTGTTTAGAATATTCTTTTGGAGTATTTTTTCTATCCTGTTTATTTTCTTGTTGAGGATTTTCTTTTTTTTGAAAATTGGTATTTTCTTTTTCTTGCGGATTATATTTTCTTTCCTTCACAAACTTCTCTTCTTTAGAAGAATTTTCTTTTTTCTCTTCTAAAGCTGCTTCTGATTTTGCTTCTTTTTCTGCTTGCAAGTCAAGTATTTTATAAATTAGTTCTCTTTTTTTGTATTTATATGTTTTGTGTATACCCATAGACTGTGCTAAGGTACGTAATTCAAGTACTTTTTTTGTCTCTAACGTTTTAATATCGTCCATTAGTGATGATTTTATTTTCTCAAACGAGATATAATTATAAATATTTTAGCACGGAAGATTTTTCCGAGAGGGTTTCAAGCTGGATATTGAGTTGTGTAATAGGGATTGTTTTTTTTGAGAAATTGAATTTGTAGGTTCTCTTAGTACAAAACCGGTGCAATTATACACATTATCTTTTATTATACAAAAGTTTTTTAGAAATAGTAACAAAAAGTAGTCTTTGGCTTGAGGTAATTTTTGTTTTTTCACACCATTCAGTAACAGTACAACGCCGGTCGCTGAGCGAAATAGAAGCACACCATATCCGCTTACAACTAAAGCACACAAATAGAAATTACACTACCCTACTTAATTCACTAATTATAAATAAGTTAACTACTAAATTTTCAAACCCTGTCATTGAGGTTTTTCTACATAAAAAGGCTGTTGATTATTTATTTCGTCTCTTAATTTACGTTGTTCGCGTACTTTTTTACGTTTTTCTTTATCTAATATTAATTGTATTTTTTCTATCAATTTTTTTCTTGCTCTAACTTTGGCAGGTTCTAAATAAACCGACGATATTGCACCGCTCAACAGAGCTTTAGACCACAAATTAAATTCGCTTTTGTATGGTATACGTAGAGCATGTATTTTTCCTATTTTCAATCGAGTAAAATTGTTGCTTGGGTTGTTGCGCGGCAACACCGCATTGGCTATGGCTGAACTTAGTCGTCTTTTGGATGCGGCTGTATCTAAAACATTGATTTTTAAATCATTATAAAAAAAGTGCATTGAGCCTTCGGCATAATCATCGTATACCGTAACATGAAAATTTATTTTATTGGAACGTCCTTTGTCCACAGACAAGAGTATAGTATTTTCCGTAAAACTGTTTAAATTTTTCAGGTTAAAAGAATCTATTTTTCCTACAAAATTATATTTATTTGAACTTTTATCTAAAGGAAAGCGATATATTAATTGCATCCTTGCTTTGTTTTGTATTTTAGAGCTTATATTTGCCCGCATGTAAGGTTGTTTTGCAACAATACTGTCGACATTTGTTATATTGCGTATAGTCCCGTTTAAACTATTAAAACTTATGTTACCTGTTTTATTATATTCTTTTGAGCTTAATTCAAAATAGAAATTTGCATTTTCAATGGCAACCTCTTTTATATTTATATCTTTTTTTATGTTTTTCAAAAGTTTAACCAAATATTGAGGACGACGTAAGGTATCTTCGGGTAATCGCCTGTCTTTAAAGCCGTTTATTGTGAGGTCAGATATTTTTACTTTATCGGCTTTTATTGATTGGTGGTCGGTTAAAAGACGAAAATCTAAATTTTGAACTTCTAAATTTATATTATCTATATCGAAACGAGATTTTTGTTTTCCAAGTATTTTGGCGAAAGCATATTTGCTGTACCGGGGCGTTAACTTGCCTTTGGTCAGGTATAGTTTTTTGTTGGCAAGTGAAATTCCGGCTTCTTGAAACGAAAAATTATACAATCCGTTCGGGAGTTCATATTTGAAATTCCTTAGCGATAATTTTAAATCATTACTGAATAAAATATTATTGTTGGGCTTGTCGGAAAGTGGGTTGAAATTATGAAGCTCGCAGTATACACTGTTTATTTTAAAAGTATCGGGAAAATATTCTGTATGGTCGGAATATGCAACTGAGGCATTGCGCAAGTTCAATCTGTCTATTTTGAAAAATTTAAACTTATTTGAAAGTTGTTTTTTGAGCTTTTTCTCAATATCTGTTAGTTTGAATTTTTTATTATTGTTTGAATTTATGTACTTAGTATAATTTAATTTTAAATCATTCAAATTAATTTGTGAGGGGTTGAAATATTTATTAAAAATAAGTTTTTCAACATCTAAGTTTTTCATTTCTATGCTTTCAGCCATCAGGTTTATATCTTTTTTCCTGTTTGCAAATTCCGGTTTTTTTTGAATTTCACTTGTATTGTCTATGCCCCAAAAAATATTCTGTCCATAAAAATAATTTCGGTGCAATGCCAAATATGCAGAATCTAATCTGGTTATATTCAAGCTATTAGGAGGTTGGTAAAAAACCTCACTTAAACTAAGAATTGCTTTGTCTGATTTTAAAGGAAAGAAATAAATTATAGGTTTATTACTTATATTTTCAGCATGAAACGAAAACTTTGTACGTCCCAACAGCTCCTTGCTTCCGTGATTTTTCACAGTCAAACGTCCTTTGTCTATTGATAATGTATTTAAGTTTAACCCCTTTAAACTTTTAGGCATTTTAAATTGCAAAATCTTACCTGTTTTTTTTGTCGTTTTTGCAGGCAATTCTAAATCAACGTATAAGGCAGGCAGGTTTAAATCAGTTAATTTTATTTTTTTGTAATTAATTAACTCATCTATACCAATACCTCGCAGGTGTAAGCTATTGGCTGTGAGGTCGATTTTGGATTTCGTAGACTTGGTATTTTTTTTGTTGCCAACTCGTACTTTTATGTTTCTTGCATGAAAAGACGAATCATTACTTAAAAACTTCAAAAGATTTACTTCTATACTTAAATTTTTAACAAAGTTGAGGTGCTTAAATTTTGAAATTGAGAGATTTAAAATTCCCGCAATAGGAAATTTTTTGTAAGCCAACAACGCGGTGTCTTTCATACAAATATTTGATGCAGTGGTACTTAATATGCCTTCGGTGTAACTTTTTATGTTTTTAAAAGTATCTGTGTATGAATGGTAAAAATGAGCATTGTCTAACTTTAATTTATTGATTTTCAAACTATCTACATTATCTTTAAGCACATTATTCAGCACTTTGTATAGATTTTGTTTCGTCATTAAATTTTGAAAAGAAGAGTTTTTTTGTACGGGTATGCTATCCTTAATTTGAAAATATGATTGTGCTAAAGCATTAAAGTTTTTAAAAACAATTGTATTTATCAAGTATTTTTTGTGATATAAGGCTTTCTTTAAATCTATTCCTGAAACAATCATTTTCTGTATAAAAATATTAGAGACTGTTTTTTTATTATATTTTTTTATTACTTTTAGAGTATCTGTATTTTTTTGCAGAAAATAATTAAATCCGCTGAGATATACTAAAGAATCAAGAGACGATACTTGTACGGAATCTATCTTTAAATGATGAAAATCGGCAGGAGATTTCATTGAAAAATTAGTCATTTTCACATCAAATTCATTAGCAAAGAAAAAACTTTTTGATTTCGACAAAGTAGAACGGTCAATGACCAAATCATGTATATCTACCTCAAAATCAGCTCTGAAAAATGCTTTTATTTCATCTTGCAAGTGGCTATTGTATTCAAAATTAGCATTTTGTACTTGCAGTTCTCCTATTTTTAATTTGTGTAAAAAATCCGCTGCAAAAAAAGATGATATTCCAACGCTTACATTTCTATTTATTTTTACATTTTTATGTACACTTTCTGTTTCATTTTTTTCATTTCCTTTTTTAAATGTCGTTGCCTTTATTTCGGGCGATTTTATATTTATTTTTCCTATATGCAAATAGCTATTGTTAATAGCTTGAGTAAGGTTCAAATCAGCAAAACTAATTTGTTTCAAACTCACTTCTAATCTGGGTTTTCCTTTAGTATATTTTATATTTGGACGCAGATTTAATCCTTTCAGCAATAGTTTCTTTTCAGAAGTAGAAGCATATAAACTGTCTGCCTCTAAGAAATGACTTTGCTGCATTACGGCTAACTTTAAACCCCTAAAAATCAATGTAATATCATCAGAGAGCAACAGCTTATTTTTTCGTTTATACGACAATGAATCCAATAAAAAACCGGTAGTACTCATGTTAAATTTGCGTACATCGTAAATGGGTATGCGTTCATTTTTGTTAAACACTGAAAAGGAGGCATTTTTTATACTCAAAGTATCAAACGAAAGTAATTCCAGCTTGCCTTTTATTAATTTATAGAGGTCAATTTTTTTGTTTACTGCAAATTGTTTTTTCTTTTTTTCGGTTTGTTTTTCCGGTAGGTGTATTTTTATCGACGGGTTTAATAAAAGTATGTGCCGTAAGTTAATTTCATTTTTGCGCCAAGCCTTGTAAATATCTACTCCTCCTAACAACAAACTTGACACATACGTATCCATAAATATCTCATTATCAACATTTTGTACATTTTGAAAAGCAGGGTGTAGAGTAACATTTTCTATTAAAATAATTGAGTCGTTTGGCTTTAATTCTATTTTTTTGACAAGTACTTCATGTATTCCGTCATTTAGTTTTAAACTATAATTATAAATATCAAGTTGTATCTGTTTAGAATAGAATAAGTTATTCTTTTTCTTATATTCTTCGGCATTGAGTAAAAAGTCTCTCAAAGTAAATGAAATATGTTCAGCACCGGTTTGTTTTAAAAGTTTATTTTCGCCTATATTCATACTGAAAAAACCTTGTTTCAAATCGAATTTATCTATTGCAACCGAGCTAAAATAAGGGCTTACCAATTGATATAAATCTTGCTTAATTATTGTAAGTTTACGAATTTCTTTGTTTGCTTTTCTTGGAGTTTTCAATATTCTGAGCATAGGTGTTTCAAGCGCTAATGCTTTTATTATAAGAGTTTTATCGAAAAGTAATTTTCTGAAAGAAAGTCCTCTTACTTTAAGCTCCGATAATGAAATATTGTATAAGGAAGTTTTTATATTTTCATTTTTAACCAATTGATTGTATCGGTTTGAGTCGGGTATGAGATTAAAGTTTTTCATATAAATATACCCTGTAAAAGGTTCTATTTTAAGACCTTCAAAAGATACATTGTATATATTTTTACTTTCTTTTTTTACAAAATTATTTGCAACTTTTTGAAATATGGCATTGGCAAAAAACAATAAAAAAAACTCTGCCATAATTGCAAGAATAAACACACCCGCTATTGTACCCAATACAATGCGTTTTAGTAGTTTGGGTTTGTTATTTGGTCTATTTTGTTCTTCGTGCGTACTCAAAACAAGGGGGTTTTATTTTCAAAACCCGAATTATGTATCAAGCAATCTTTAAAAATAATTAAGTCTGCATTGTTTTTCGGGTTAAACTTGTATATCTTTTATAAGAGCGTTTAATTCTGATTTTTTTTGCTGCTTATACCAATCATCCATATTGTTTCTTAATTTTTTAAACATAGGATTTTTAATTTTTTCGCCAAGGTCTTCGCCTAAAATCTCATATTTTTTTATAACTTTATGTATATCTATATTGTTGCTGCTTTGTGCAGGCTGAAAACGTGTTTCGTCGTTATCTGAAGTGGTAATACTAATAAGTTCGGCTTTTTGTAATTTTTTTAAAATTGCTTCAATTGAATAAGTCGGACTTTCTGTTATTGCCGATAATTCTATCAATGTATATGCTTTTTTCCCTTCTTCAAAACGGTCTATCACTATTTTTATTAACCAGAGTGCTAATTGTTTTTCATAATATAAACTTAGTCTTTTATGTTCAAAAGCCTCTCCTTTTAGGCGTAAATTTTGAATAGCAAAAGATATTTCTACACCCAAAAGCAATAAGAACCAAGTAGTTTGCAGCCAAATGAGGAATAGAGGCAAAGCTGCAAAACTTCCATAAATGGCATTTATTCTTGTTGCATAAGTTTGCGACGATACATAAGCATACTGAAAAAGATGAAATACTATTGTTACAATAAAGCCTGCTATTAGTGCCGGTTTAAATTTCACGCTCGTGTTGGGCATTACTATATACATAGTAGTAAACAAAAACCATGAAATAAGATAAGGTAAAATACGTCCGAAGTGTAAAACCAATGGCGAAAAAGCACTAATTTCAGAACCTTCGGCTATGGTTTGTAATTCGGTGGAAATAAAAATTGAAATACTGCCTGAGAGTATCATTAGTACCGTACCTATTATTATAATGGTTAAATAATCCGTAGATTTTCTTAGCCAACTTCTTGTACTTTTTACGTCCCATACTTTATTGAATGCCGTTTCTATGTTGCCCATTAGCTTCATTACCGACCATAATAACATTACCAGACCAACGCCGGCTATAAGTCCACCTTTGGCAGTTGCCAGCATCGAACGCACAAAGTTTAAAATATATTCAAGTGCCTCTTTTTGTGCCGAAAGGCTGTTTGCCAACTCTCTCTCAAGCACAGCTTCCAATCCAAAGCCTTTGGCTATACCAAAACCCAAAGCCAACAAGGGGACTATCGATAACATTGTAAAATATGTTAGCGCAGAGGCTCGCAGATTTAATTTATCTTGACGAAAACCTGCAAAAGCAAGTGCCAAAAATTGCAAAAAGCGTATTATTCTAAGTTTAAAAAAAGATAATTCGCTTTCGTTATAAGTCCATATATCTGTGCTGAAAAAACGGTTTATTTTATTTATTTTTTTCTTCATTTTCTCATTTTATTTCGGCTCGTTAAATAAAAAAGTTGATTTTTAAAAAGCTACGTCCGCACAACCAAACCACTGACTATCAGTTAATTACATACACAACCACATTGTAAAAATCATTTATTTTTTTTATTTTAATATTTAATTTTGATATAAAAATATTTCTTGTACCACTATGATTTTTTCATTCAAAAACACTATGCAAGTATACATAATTTATTAACGAAAATTAAAAAAAATCTAAATTTCAATAAAAACTATATAATTTTATCGAAATTTTTAACATAAAATATAAGATATGAAAAAAACAACAATTTGGATACTAACTTTTGTTTTGTTTTCCTTTGCCCTTAAGGCGCAAAAAAAACAACTAAGCATTAATGATGCAGTTATAGGACAATGGACATCGCTGATGCCGGAATCGCTGTCGGGTGTGATGCCTTACGGCGAAAATGATTTTACCTATGTTGAGGAATATAAGGTCATTTACAAAATTAACAGTGAAAACGGTACAACTGAGCAGCTGCTTAATTTAAGAAAAATAAATGAAATTTTGCAGAAAAACGGATTAGAGCCTATACGTTATTTTCCTTACTGGGATTATGAATGGTTGTCGGAAGATTTACTTAAATTTAAAATGAATTCAAGTTTAATTTTGGTAGACATAAAAAAAGGAAAAGTAAAAGGACAGCTCGAAGGCAAAAATGAATTTGCAAACATTACATTATCGCCTACTCAAAATCATGTTGCTTACACCATTGACAACAACCTGTTTGTAAAACACTTACATGGCAAAGAAACGGCTATAACAAACGATGGTAAAGGTATAGTAAACGGCGACGGATATGTACACAGACAAGAATTTGGTATTGACAGGGGTATTTTTTGGGCTCCCTCCGGCAACAAACTTGCTTTTTACAAAAAAGATGAAACCATGGTAGCCGACTACCCTTTGGTGGACGTTACTAAACGTATAGCAGCGGAAAATTCTTTAAAATATCCTATGATTGGCGAAAAAAGCGAAGAAGTAAAATTGGGAATTTATGATATTAAAACAGGCAAAACAGTATTTGCCAATGTAACTGATTTTACTCCTGAACATTACTTAACCGCCATTACATGGGGGGCAGACAGCAAGTATATCTACATAGGTGTACTAAATCGCGACCAAAATCATCTTAAACTAAATAAATACAATGCTGAAACAGGCGCATTTGTACAAACTTTATTTGAAGAAAAAAATGAACGTTATGTAGAACCGGAACATCCCCTATATTTTGTTCCCGGCGACAACGAAAAATTTATTTGTTTCAGTGAAAAAGACGGATACAGTCATTTATACCTTTACACAACAGACGGAAAGCAAGTGCGACAAATAACCAAAGGCAAGTGGGAGGTAAACGATGTATTAGGCTTTGACGAACAAGGCAAATATGTTTATTTTTCGGCTACTAAAAATAGTCCTATTGAAAAGAATTACTACAAAGCAAGTTTGAAAAAAGGAAAAATTAAGAAAATAACTACTGAGAAAGGTACTCATGATTTAACTTTTTCATTATCAAAAGGATATGCAATAGATAGTTATAACAGCACAACTGTTCCGAGTAAAGTTTCTTTAATTTCTGATAAAGGAAAAGTCATTAAAGTTTTAGTTGAGGCAAAAAATACGCTTGCCGATTATAATCTCGGTAAAATGAAAATAGGTACAATAAAATCGCCCGACGGCAAAACGGATTTGTATTATCGTATGATAACTCCGCCGAATTTTGACCCGTCGAAAAAATATCCTGTAATAGTATACGTATATGGTGGACCTCATGCTCAAATGATTACCAATTCTTGGTTGGGAGGTGCAAGTTTGTGGCAGCAATACATGGCACAGAAAGGTTACATTATGTTCACCTTAGACAATAGAGGTTCGGACAATAGAGGATTTGAATTTGAAAGCATTATACACAGGCAATGCGGAGTAGCCGAATTGCAAGATCAGAAAGCCGGTATTGATTTTCTGTTATCCAAACCCTATGTAGATAAAAATCGTATAGGAGTACACGGCTGGAGCTATGGTGGTTTTATGACAACGAGTTTAATGACCGATTTCCCCGAAATATTTAAAGTAGGTGTAGCCGGTGGACCTGTAATTGATTGGAAATACTACGAAGTAATGTACGGCGAACGTTACATGGACACGCCTGCTACCAACCCCGCAGGCTTTCAGAAAACAAGTTTATTAAACAAAGCAGGTAAGCTCAAAGGTCGTTTAATGATTATACATGGCTACCAAGACCCTGTTGTAGTTCCGCAAAACAGTATTGATTTCATACGTTCGTGTATCAGCAAAGATACTGATATAGATTTTTTCCTGTATCCTGAATCTGAACACAATGTGAGAGGCAAGAAACGTATTCATTTAATGAAAAAAGTTACTCGATATTTTGATGATTTTCTTTAATCAATAGCTCGTAATTTTCACTGTAATCATCTTATAATCAACGCCTTACGACGATTTCACCGTACGTATTATAACCAACTGACTACCAATACATTAAGTTCGTAATTCATAATTTAACGAAGTATTTTCTTTTTATATTTTGGCTTAAATAGAATGGCGAAGTTTCTAAGGCAGCCGTATATTTATCAGTCAGTTTTTTATGCCTTGCGTTAAACCCGAAATATGCAATAGAAAATCTATTACGCCCTCAAATTACTGCAAAACAAGACACTTCGTTAATTTACAAAGCCTCACCGTAGCGGTGCTATGCT
>PDWI01001495.1_pt1 | contig 36896 bp, 27 predicted proteins | sample 1430891 | NCBI WGS metagenome assembly PDWI01 (sample SAMN01162508, study PRJNA174530) | Oral metagenome, whole genome shotgun sequencing project. | biome: Marine environment; feature: Marine mammal; material: Swab sample of the gingival sulcus; isolation source: swab sample of gingival sulcus... | reverse complement strand
TCTTAAAGTTCTAACTTTAGCTGTTTTAATTCTTTTCTTAGCTGATTTTATATTTGCCACTTTCTCACCTCCAGTAGACACGATTGTTTTACAACGGACTTAATTATTTTAAGTTAAATAGGCTCTTATGTCAAGCAATATCTTAAAATAATATCTGCAAAGTAGAAAAAATTTGCTATTTATCTTATATTTGCTATAATTATATGAAAAATAGGACGGTTTAATGAAGCTTTTATTAGAATTGGCTTATACTCTTTGATTTCATAGTAATTTCTTAAATATAAATTTTTTAAATTACTTGTGTTGGATTTACTTTTATAATAAAATAGTGTAATAGGTGAAGCTTGCGATTTCCTTTGCCTTAAGTGAGAGTTTGTAAAATAAATATTAGTGAGAAGGTAAATATATGACAATGAAGGTAGAGGATAGAGAAAAAGAAAATATATTCGGAGTTTCTAATGAGGTCTATGATTTTACAAATAAGGTCTTAGATGAGCTTAGAAATGACTTCGATGAGATTGATAGGGTTTGTGAGATAAATAGTATAAAGGTGCTTGAGGCATTTAGAAAAAATAGACTTAGTGAGACGGATTTCTATATGTCGACTGGTTACGGCTATGATGATGTGGGTAGGGATAAGCTAGAAGCTGTTTATTCGACTATATTTGGAACAGAGGACGCCCTAGTTAGACCGTCGCTTATATCTGGTACGAATGCACTCTATATAGCCTTGTCTGCGCTTACACGACCTTATGATGAGATACTTTCTCCTGTGGGTAGTCCCTATGATACCCTAGAAAAGGTAATAGGGATAAAGGATACTGTAGGAAGTTTAAAAGAGAATTTAGTTTCATTTAAAAAGGTGGATTTCATCGGTGAAAACGGAGATGAGATAGACTATGATGGTATAAAAAATGCTATAAATGACAAGACTAAGCTAGTGACTATACAGCGTTCCAAGGGCTATGGTGATAGGCCTTCTATATCGGTAAAAGAAATAGGAGAACTTATTTCCTTTATAAAGGAAGTAAAAAGCGATATAATATGTATGGTAGATAACTGCTATGGCGAGTTTGTAGATGTGATAGAACCGTCTGATGTGGGTGCTGATGTTCTAGTTGGTTCCCTCATTAAAAACCCTGGTGGATTTTTGGCACTTGGAGGTGGCTACATAGCAGGTAGGAAGGACCTTATTGAGCGTTGTGCTTGTAGGCTTTCTGCTCCTGGACTTGGCAAGGAAGTCGGTGCGAACTTAGGTGTGCTTAGGGATATGTTTAGAGGACTTTTTATAGCACCTAATGTAGTGGCTAGTGCGATAAAGACTTCTCATTTCGCGATGAATGTCTACGATAGATTGGGCTTTAAGGCTAGACCTATAAAAAGAAATAAGAGTGATATAATAGGTAGCATAGAGTTAGAGACTAGGGAGGGCGTTATCAGTTTTTGTAAGGCTATACAAAACTACTCGCCTGTGGACTCCCACCTATCTCCAGAGCCTTATGATATGCCTGGATATGAGGATGAAGTCATCATGGCAGCAGGTGCCTTTGTGCAGGGTTCTAGCATAGAACTTAGTGCTGACGCTCCGATGAGAGAGCCTTTTAATGTATATTTACAGGGTGGAGTTACCTTTAACCATGGAAAGTATGCTATAATAAAGACTGTGCAGTCTTTGGTGGATGCTGGATTGATAGATGAAAAGACTATGAAGAAGAAATAAAATTCCTAGCTTTGCACGAAGAAGATAAAGAACTATAAATATTGTGCTTACTAGGTATGTGAGAATAAAATAAAATTAATGATATTTTGGAGGTTAGATGAAGTATTACGGATTAAATGAACTAAGAGAGATGTTTTTGACTTTCTTCGAAAGCAAGGAACACCTTAGAAAAAACAGTTTTTCTTTAGTTCCAATGAATGATAAAAGTTTGTTGCTTATAAATAGTGGTATGGCTCCTCTTAAGCCATATTTTACAGGCAAGGAAGTGCCACCTAAAAAGAGGATGACAACTTGCCAGAAGTGTATTAGAACAGGGGATATTGAAAACGTAGGAAAGACCGCTAGACACGGTACCTTCTTTGAGATGCTTGGAAACTTCTCCTTCGGTGACTACTTTAAGCCAGAGGCTATTAGCTGGGCTTGGGAGTTCTTTACTGAGGTGCTAAAGATAGACAAGGATTTACTATATGTTTCTGTTTATGAGGATGATCACGAGGCTGCCAGTATTTGGCATGAGCAAGAGGGTGTTCCTAAGGATAGGATAGTCTACATGGGCAAGGCTGATAACTTCTGGGAGCATGGACTCGGACCTTGTGGACCTTGTTCAGAGATATATATCGACAGGGGCGAGAAGTATGGCTGTGGTAGTCCTGACTGTAAGGTGGGCTGTGAGTGCGATAGGTTTGTAGAGGTTTGGAACCTAGTATTTACCCAGTTTGAGTTACAAGAAAATGGTGACTATGTGCCGCTTGACTTCCCTAATATCGATACAGGTATGGGACTCGAAAGACTTGCTGTTATCATGCAGGACGTGGATTCCATCTTCGATGTAGATACCATAGTAGCACTTAGAGACAAGGTCTGCGATATGGCAGGTAAGAAGTATCAAGAGGATGATGAGGTCGATGTTTCTATAAGGCTGATTACTGACCATATCCGTTCTATTACCTTTATGGCTTCTGATGGTATTATACCTTCTAATGAGGGGCGTGGTTACGTGTTTAGACGTCTACTTCGTAGGGCTGCTCACCACGGCAAGAAACTTGGTATCGAGGGTAAGTTCCTCACTGAGCTAGTAGAGGTAGTTATAAATACTTCTAAGGATGCTTATAATGAATTAGAACACAAAAAAGAGTACATTACAAATGTTATTTCAACAGAAGAAGATAGATTTGCTAAGACTATAGATAATGGTATGAATATACTTATGCAGCATGTTCAAGAACTGAACGATGCTGACGAAAAAGTCTTAGATGGAGCTAAGGTTTTCGTGCTTCACGATACCTACGGCTTCCCAGTAGACCTCACTCGTGAGATACTAGAAGAGAAGGGCTTAGATATAGACCTAGAGGGCTTTAAGGCTAATATGCAAGAACAAAAGGACAGGGCTAGAGCTGCTCGTGGAACTGATACCTATATGGGTAATGATGGTTCTGTATATGATGAGTTAAGTGTAAAAGAAGCTACTGTTTTTGAGGGATACGATACCCTTGAGAGCTCTAGCGAGATTATAGTCCTAGTTACTGATGAAGAAGTAAGTGAGATAAACGAGGGTCAAAAGGCGACTATATTCGTTAAAAACACTCCATTTTATGCTACTAGTGGGGGACAAATCGCTGACTTCGGTACTATTTCAAATGGGGAAAATATATTTGAAGTAAAGGATGTCAAAAAAGTAGCCAATGGGCTCTTTGCTCATATCGGTAGCGTTAAGAGTGGAAGATTTACTTTGACTGATAAGGTGGACTTAAAGGTAGAAGAGAGTAATAGAAGAAAAATAATGTCAAACCATTCTGCTACCCACCTAATCCAACAGGCTCTTAGAGATGTGCTAGGAAATCACGTTGAGCAGGCTGGTTCTAGTGTAAGTGCTGAGAGACTTAGATTCGACTTCACCCACTTTAGTCCTATGACTAAGGAAGAACTAGAAAAGGCAGAAGAGATAGTAAATGAGAAAATCATGGCAGCCCTTGAGGTAAACTATGAGACCATGCATATAGACAAGGCTAAGGAAAAAGGTGCAATGGCACTCTTTGGTGAGAAGTATGGCGAATATGTGCGTGTAGTTAGTATGGGTGACTTCTCTGTAGAGCTTTGTGGTGGTACCCATGTTTCTAATACTAGTACCATAGGACTATTTAAAATAGTTTCAGAAGGTGGTGTGGCTGCAGGAGTTAGACGTATAGAGGCTATTACTGGTAAGGCTGCGATAAACTACTATAAAGAAAAAGAAGAGAAGATAACAGAACTAGCTAGTCTGTTAAAATCAGATGAAGCTCAGCTTTTGCAAAAGGCAGAAAATCTACTTAAAGAAAATAAAAAGCTCGCTGATGAACTTGAAAAAATCAAGTCAAAAGAGGCTCTAGGTGAGATGGATAGTATTGTTAAGTCTGGGGTGGAACATGAAGGCATGATGCTATTTGGTGCTAGACTTGATGTAGATTTCAAGGCGCTTGAGCAAATAGGAGATAAGCTGATAGCTGAAAACGAAAATAGCTTCGCAATACTTATTTCAGCTACTGGTGGCAAGGTGAACTTACTGACTATTGCTTCTAAGTCTGCAGTGGAAAAAGGTGTGGACTGTGGTAAGATTATCAGGGAGAGTGCTAAGCTAGTAGGTGGTGGCGGTGGTGGCCGTAAGAACATCGCTCGTGCTGGTGGAAAAGATGAGGCTGGTATTGATAAGGCTATCGAAACAGCTCTTAATATGGTAAAAGAAATAGTTTAAATATATGTGCGAAGGGGTGTAAAAGCCCGTTCGCATATTTAAGATTATAATTAAAAACACGTTCATTAAATGAACCAACATCATAAATGTAGTAAATATATTGCTTTATGATATAATATTATATACAAGATTTAATCTTGTTTTAGGAGGAAATATGAAAAAATACATTGATGAAATGGAGATGCAGGCAATAATTGAGTCCAGACATTCTGACCCACATCATTTTTTAGGCATGCATCTGGGGGATGAAAAGCATTATATAAACGTATACAAGCCTAGCGCACGAAATATTACAGTTGTAAATGAAAAAACAGGTAAAGAACACAAGATGACTAAGTTAAATGAAGAGGGGGTATTTACCCTAGAGCTTGGCAAAAGACCTATTGCATACAAGCTGGAGATAGAAGAGAATTCTGGTGCACTTTGGGAGACAAAGGATCCATATAGCTTCGCACCTGTGATTTCTGATATGGATATTTATTTATTTTCTGAGGGAACACATTATGAGATTTACAAAAAGCTTGGTAGCCATCCGATAGTACACGAGGGTGTAGAGGGTGTTCATTTTGCTGTTTGGGCGCCTAATGCAGTAAGGGTTAGTGTAGTAGGCGATTTCTGTACCTGGGATGGTAGAGTTTTTCAGATGAGAAATGTAAATAATTCTGGAATCTTTGAGATTTTCCTACCTAATGTTAAGGCTGGAGACCTCTATAAATATGAAATAAAGACAAGGGATGGAGCCATAGTAGAGAAGTCTGACCCTTATGGAAATGCTATGGAGCTTAGACCTGGTACGGCTACTATAGTTACAGATATCGATAGCTATAAGTGGAAAGATACTAGGTATATGAATAAAAACAAAAATTATTCAGAGGACAAAAACAAAGCAATGAGTGTATATGAGGTACACCTTGGTTCTTGGAAGAAGAGTGATAGGGAGACTGGTTTCCTCACTTACGATGAGCTAGCTAGTGACCTAATTGACTATGTAAAAGATATGGGCTACACTCATATTGAACTTATGCCAATAGCTGAGCATCCGTTTGATGGTTCTTGGGGTTATCAGGTAACTGGCTACTATGCAGCTACTTCTAGGTATGGTTCTCCAAAAGAGTTCAAGGCCTTTGTAGATATGTGTCATAGAAAGGGATTGGGTGTTATTTTGGACTGGGTACCTGCACACTTCCCTAAGGATGCAACTGGACTTGCGCACTTTGATGGAACTCATTTGTATGAGCATGCAGACCCTCGTCAAGGTGAGCACCCACACTGGGGAACACTCATCTTCAATGTAGGTAGAAATGAGGTCAAAAACTTCCTTATAGCCAATGCTATTTTCTGGATAAGAGAGTATCATATCGATGCACTTAGGGTAGATGCCGTAGCTTCTATGCTTTATCTTGATTATGGTAAAGAAGATGGTGGATGGGTTCCTAACCAATATGGTGGAAGGGAAAACCTAGAGACTGTAGAATTTTTGAAACATCTAAATTCCATAATTAGCAAGGAATATCCAAATGCCCTTATGATAGCTGAGGAATCCACTGCTTGGGGTGGCGTTTCTAGACCTGTAGAAGATGGTGGTCTTGGCTTCCATCTGAAGTGGAATATGGGATGGATGAATGACTTCCTATCATATATGGGTGAGGACCCTATAAATAGAAAGTACCACCATAATGAGCTTACCTTTAGTATGATTTATGCTTATACTGAGGACTTCATGTTAGTGCTTTCACATGATGAGGTAGTACATGGCAAGGGCTCTATGATAAATAAGATGCCTGGTGACTATTGGCAAAAATTTGCTAATCTAAGACTTGCCTATGGATTTATGTATACTCATCCAGGTAAGAAACTTATGTTTATGGGTGATGAGATAGCTCAGTTTGATGAGTGGAATATTGGTAAGAGTATAGACTGGAACTTGCTAGAGTTCGAGAAGCATTACCAAATGAGAGAGTATGTTAGGGCTTTAAATGAACTATACAAGTCAGAAAAGGCTCTTTGGCAGCTAGACTTTGATGAAAAAGGATTCGAGTGGATAAACTGCTCAGATTATGAGGCTAGTTATGTTTCCTTTGTTAGAAAAGGTAAGTTAAAGCGTGAGACTATAGTGGTAGTTGCAAACTTCACTCCAGTGCCTAGGCTTATGCATAGGATGGGTGTACCATTCAAAGGAAAGTATAAGGAGATATTTAACTCTGATAGATTCGAATTCGGTGGAAGTGGTGTAATCAATGAGGATGTGCTAGAGACTATTGAGACTGATTACGATGGTAGAGATTATGCCATTGACGTAAAAGTGCCACCGCTTGGTGTAACAGTATTAAAATATAAGGGATAGATGGAAATTTAATTATAATGTAGATATAGGCTAAAAAGTCTATATCTACTAAGGGGGGATAATAAGTGAAAACAGGAGAAGAAATGACTAGAAGACTTGGGGATTTGATTGAATATTATTCTATGGAATTTATACCAGTTGAAGGAACTTATGTAAAGAAGATATATGAGTCTAATATTGGTATGGAAGGTAAGCGTGCGTGCAGTATGATGGTGGGCTTACATTCTAATGAATTGGATAGCTTTTCAGCCTTGCATAGACTTACGTCAGAAGAGATTTGGACATATTTAGAGGGAGATCCTCTAGAGCTTATCTTATTAGATGGAGAAGGGAACTTAGAAACTGTTGTTTTGGGTTCGGATTTTGAACAAGGACAGCAGAGGACCTATGTAGTTAGACCAGGTGTTTGGCAGGCAGCCAAAAGTCTGGGAGAATATACCTTATATTCCTGTACTGTAGTACCTGCTTTTACAAGTTCTTGTTTTGAAGGCGCAGATAAGTCCTTACTTGATAAATATGAAGAGCATAGGGATGTACTTGCAGATTTTATACCTAAGGGAAAATACCTACCTGAAGATTACAAGGGATAGCTATGAAGAAGACTTTTATTTTATTATTTTTATTGATGCTTGTTTTTACTTCATGTTCTGAAAAAAATATAGAAAATAAGGATGAAGCATTAGATAAGACAAATGAAGATATATTATACTCTGAGGCTAGGCCCATGAAAATAGCTATGCTGACTTCCTTATCTGGTATAGACGATGGATCCTTCAATCAAAATATTTACGAGGGTATCTTAGAGTTTTTAGAAGAAAATAAAAATGCTACCCTTACTGCTATACAAGAATATGATACTAGTAAGGAAGCTCAGATTAAGGCCGTGGAAGATATATTAAAGGACTATGATGTCTTCGTCTTACCTGGATATCAGTTTATAAATATTTCTAAAATTGCCAAGGAAAATCCAGATAAAAAGTTTATCTTGTTGGACGCGGACTTGGTATATGATGAGGAAACTAAGCTAGACAATCTCAAATCTATAAATATAAATGGAGCAGAGAGTGGATTTTTGGCTGGAGTTTTAGCTGCTAGTGAGAGCAAGACTAAGAAGGTAGCAGTCATAAATGGAGTAGCTTTTCCATCTAATATAGAATTGCACGATTCCTTTGTATCTGGTGTAAATTATGCAAATAAGACCTATAAGACAGAGGTGGAAGTGATAGAAATACCAGAGCAGAATGCCATGGGTGAGAACGGAGAAGAGATAGCTGGTAATTATGTGGGTAGTTTCGATGATGTAGCAGGAGCTAAGTTTATAGCACAAGAACTCATCAATGAAGGTGTTGACATTATATTCGCAGCAGCAGGTAAGTCAGGACAGGGTGTATTTGATGCACTTAAAGAATCAGAAGATAGAGACTTCGTCATAGGCTGTGATGTGGACCAGTATGAAGAAGGTAAAAACGGAAGTGAGAATATAGTTCTAAGCTCAGCTGTAAAGCACTTGAATCTTGGTGTTAATGAAATTTTGGAGAGTATATTAAACGATGAATTTACCGGTGGCACCATAGTTTTGGATATGAATTATGCGGCTACAGGTGTGGTATTAGATGAGGGTAGTCAACAGATTTCTAAATCTGTTATAAATAGGATTAGAGACTGTGAGACACTATTGATGACTGGTGATGTTGACCCCTTAGCTGACCCTGAAATTAAACTGGATGATGAGGAAGAATAGCAAACAAATCACTTAGCTTCTACGAAAGGAAAGAGGTAGAAAATGATAAGACTATATAATTTAAAAACCTTAAATATTTATAATGAAACAGATGTAGAGATAAAGGATAATGAGATCATAATCGATGGAAATAAGATAGCCTATGTGGGTAATGATACATCTAGCTTTGACTATGATGAAAGCTATGATTTAAAGGGTAATATAGTAATGCCAGGTTTTAAGAATGCTCATACTCATTCGGCTATGACCTTCCTTCGTTCTAGAGCAGATGATATGCCACTTCTTGATTGGCTTACACAGCAGGTGTTTCCATATGAGGATGAACTGACTGGTGATGATACGTCTAAGTTTAATAAGCTAGCTATCTTAGAATATCTTTCATCTGGTATCACCATGAATTTCGACATGTATATGTTTAACGAAAGAATGGTAGAAGATGGTATAGAGATGGGATTTAGGACTGCCCTTTGTGGTGTGGTAACTGCTGCTGAAGGCAGGGTAGAGCAGGCTAGGAAGAAGTATGCTAAGTTTAATAACTACCATGAATTAGTTACTTATGACCTAGGCTTCCATGCTGAGTACACCATGAATGATGAGAACTATAAGCTATTAGGTGACCTTTCACATGAGCTAAAAGCTCCTGTTTATCATCACAGTAGTGAGAGCAAACGTGAGGTGGATGAGTGTATAGCCAAACATGGTATGACTGCAGTAGAAAGAAGTAATCACTTCGGTATCTTTGATCATGGTGGAGGAATATTCCATGGTATACATTTAAGCGAAAATGACAAGAATATATTAAAGAAAAATGATATTTGGGTCGTTACTAATGCTTGCTCAAACTGTAAACTTGCCAGTGGTATTTGTGATATTATTGGTCTTGAAAAGAGTGGTATAAAACTTGCTATAGGTACAGATGGGCCTGCTAGCAACAATGCTCTTAATATGTTTAGAGAGATGTATCTTGCCACTGTCTTACAGAAGATAAAGTATGATGATGCCAAGGCTTTAGATGCTATTAAAATACTTAGGATGGCGACTAGGGGTGGTAGTGAGATGCTAGGACACAAAGATTTGTCCTATGTAGCTGAGGGTCAGATTGCTGACTTGCTTGTCTTAGATATGAACAAGCCAAATATGCAACCTGTAAATAATATAGCTAAAAATATCGTCTATGCAGCTGATAAGACCAATGTATACATGACTATAATAAATGGTAAAATTCTATTTAAGGATGGTGAGTACCTAGAGGCTGATGCTGAGAAGATTATATTTGAGGCAAATGAGGCTAAGGATAAACTTATCAAGAGGGTAGAGGGCTGATGAAGGTAGTTTTAATTGGTACTGGTGGTATAGCACACCTGCATGCTGCTTCACTCAGGAAACTGGGCATAGGAATAGGTGGAGTCCTTGGTGTTGATAGGAAGGAAGCAGAGGACTTTAGAAAACAATATGGTATAGACAAAGCCTATACTTCTTTAGATGAATTTGATGGGAGTCTTGATGGTGTACATATAGCGACTCCACCTAATTCGCACTTTGATTACGCCATGTTTTGTTTGGAGAATGACATCCCCCTCATCTGTGAAAAGCCACTTAGTATAGACCTAGAAGAAGCTAAAACCTTGTCTGCTAAGGCAGAGGGTAAAAAAGTGGCTCTTAATTTTAATAATAGGTACTTAGACTTAGTAAATGAATATAAAGATAGGGTTTACGGCGAGGATATAAAGGCTATAATGGGGCATTATTATCAGTCTTACCACATACTGCCTGTTCCTTATTCATGGCGTTATGATGTAAATGTAGGCGGAAAGATGCGTGCTGTTACAGAGATAGGTTCCCACTATTTTGACCTAGTAAGATATATCACGGGTGAGGAGATAGTAGAGGTTTTTGCCAGCTTTTTAAATACTAAGGAAGATGTTTACTTATCTGAGCAGGGTGAGCTTGTCAGAGAGCTAAATGATAATAAAGTCTCTGTAAAAAATGAGGATATCGCCTATGTTACTTTTAAGCTATCAGGTGGAGGTCTCTGCAATGTGAGCCTTAGTGAGATTAGTCATGGTAGAAATAATGAGATACTTATTGATATAAACACAGGTGGTAGGAACTTCATTGTGAATTTGGAGCAACCTTATAAACTATATGAGGGTGTAGGTGGAAGTATTATAGAGCATAGTTTTCCATTTGGTGGTGGTTTTTCTAATACTTTTGAGAGCTTTTTTGAAGATTTTTATTTTAAAAGACATGGCGGAAAATATGCTAACTTTTTGGATGGATACGAGAATGCCAAGATATTGGAAGCTATTTATAGAAGTAGTTTATCAGGAAGCTTTGAGCTTGTAAATTAGCTTTTACATTGCTTGACTTTGACAGAAATGTTAAAAAAATTTTAATTTTGATAATTTATCTTGTTAATGGTGGTAATTTAGTGTAGAATTTTCTTTTGGGAGGACTTAAGCAAAGAATTGGATGATGGTATGGAAAAAAAAGATATTGAAATGAGAAATGATGACGCTTTTTTAAATGAGCAAAATACAGATAATAAGCGTAGTAATAATGATGAGATTTCAAGTAAAAAAAATAATTTTAAGGCAGAGATTTTCGAGTGGATTAAAGAAATACTTATTGCCTTAGTTATAGTATTCGTTATTACTACTTTTATAGCCCAACTTACCAACGTGGTAGGTAAGTCTATGTTCCCAACCTTGGAAGATGGTGATCATATTATTATAGAGAAGATTTCTAAGCGCTTTGGTGATATGGATAGGTATGACATTATAGTCTTTCCTCATGAAAAGGATATTTTATATATCAAGAGGATAATAGGACTTCCTGGTGAAAAGGTAGAGATTAAGGATGGAAAAGTCTTTATAGATGATAAAGAAATAGATGAGAAGTATGAGTTTGAAATAATAGAAGAATATGGCGATAGCCTACCTATGACTGTACCAGACGGCGAATACTTCGTGCTTGGAGATAATAGAAATAACAGTCATGATAGCAGGTATCAGACTGTAGGAACTGTTAAAAAAGAGAATATTACAGGAAGGGCTATTTTTAGGCTTTGGCCTTTAAGTAAGATAGGGAGTGTAGATTAATGCACGTACAATGGTATCCTGGTCATATGACCAAGGCTAAGCGTATGATAGAGGAAAATCTAAAACTTATAGATGTGGTGGTCGAGATAGTCGATGCCAGAGTGCCTATAAGCAGTAGAAATCCTGATGTGAATAAATTAACAAATAATAAGGATAGGGTAATAGTTCTAAACAAGGTGGACCTAGCTGATGAGTATGAGACTTCTAGGTGGGCTGAATACTTTAAGAATGAGGGATATACGGTAGTTCTTGCGAATGGTAAGTCTGGTAAGGGTGTAAAAGATATTATCAAGAGTATAGATATAGCTTGTGAGGCCAAACTTGCTAGAATGAAGAGACGTGGTATAAAGAAGCCGCTTCGTGCCATGGTTATAGGTATTCCAAATGTAGGTAAGAGCACTGTTATAAACAAGCTAATAGGACGTTCATCAGCAAAGACTGGAAACAAGCCTGGTGTGACCAAGGGTAAGCAGTGGCTAAAGATTAAAAATAAGATAGAACTTCTCGATACCCCTGGTGTGCTTTGGCCTAAGTTTGAAGATAAGCAGATAGGCTTAAACCTTGCCATGATAGGTTCTATCAAGGATGAGATAGTCCAAGGTAGGGCACTAGGACTTAAGATTATTGAATTTTTAAAGGCTAATAGTGATGTTTTGTCTACTTTGACTGATGTAGATACTGAGGATGCGTATGATATTTTCTTAGGTATAGGTAGGGAGAAAAATTTCTTGGCTAAGGGTGAGGAAATCGATGAAGAGAGGACTGCTAAGTTTTTGATGGAGCAGTTTAGAAATGGTAAGTTTGGTAGGTTTAGCTTGGAGAAGGCTGTAGAAATGGATGCTTAGTGCGTTCATTTGTTGACCCAATAATCTTGTTTATTAAATAGGAGCGAAGATGGATACTTATAGTGTAAAATCAGTATCAGATGAGCTAAAAAAGGTAATAAGTCTGGATGAAGCGCAAGCTTTGAAGGGCTTTATTTCTTTATATGGAGATGATGAAAGGGCTTCGGTAGTGAAGCTCGTAAGTAGGGCGAATAAGGCCCTAGAAAAGCTAGAGAAGGAAGTAAGTAGGGTAGGAGTATTGAAAGACTTCGATGCTTCCTTTGGTGACTTTGACTTGGTGGCTGGCATGGACGAGGTGGGTCGTGGGCCTGTAGCGGGACCTGTGGTGACTTGTGCTGTTATTATGAAGCCTGATAGTCACCTGTTATATGTCAACGATTCGAAGAAGGTAAGTGAAAAGAGACGTGAGGAACTCTTTGACAAGATAAAGGATGATGCCATTGCTTTTTCTTTTGGTATAGTTTATCCAGAGGAAATAGATGAGATAAATATTTTAAATGCTACTATCAAGGCGATGAAGCAGTCTATAGATGGACTTAGTCATAAACCTGATTTATTAGTGGTGGATGCGGTAAAACTTGACGATATAAATATAGAGACACGTCCTGTTATTAAGGGTGATGAAAAAAGCTATGCCTGTGCCTGTGCGAGCATATTAGCCAAGGTGTATAGGGATAGGATGATGGCTGCTTATGATGAGACTTATAAGGGATATTCCTTTTATAAGCATAAGGGATATGGTACAAAGGAACACTTTGAAGCGATAAAGAAGTATGGCATTACAGAGATTCATAGACGCAGTTTTATACCTGATAAGTATTTGGAATAAACTTATCAAATCTTTTTTGTTTTTGGACTTTAGGATATTATATGAAGATAGCAAATACGCAAGGAATCAAAAATATAGCAGCAAATGGTGGGGCTAAGGCTGCTGCCAAAGGACAGCTTCCGAAAGAAGGGGAAGTGATAGAGGGCAAAATAATCAACTCCAATAGGGGTACGGTAGATGTCCTCCTTAACAATGGTCAAAAACTCAGGGCTACAGTTAAGGGAAGACAGTTTTTTAACATTGGAGATAATGTTAAATTTATAGTTAAATCTTCTGATTTGACCCAGCTCATTTTAAAGGGCGTTTCTAATAATTCTATAGAGGATAAGTTAATAAAGGTACTGGAAAATGCAGGTGAAAGAGCTAATGAAAAAAATATTGAGATAGTAAAGAATCTCTTTGATGAGGGCATGCCTGTAAATAAGGAAACGGTTTCTAAGTTTGTCAAGCTAGGACTTAGATTTAAGGGGCTTACACCGAAGATGCTTATTAGCTTTGAAAAGCTTGGCATACCCTTTAATAAGGTAAATGTTGATATGGTATCCAAGCTTATAAGTGGTGATAAACCTTTGTTTAAGGATGTGGAAGCCTTTATGAAGGCACTTACAGGTGAGGAAGAGGGAGCTGATAAGTCTGGTGATAGTTTCTCTGATAAGGATGGAAGTCCAGGAAAAAACCTGTCAAGCAGAAATGGGCTGGCAAGTGAAGGAGCAGTAAAAAATGAGGCTGTATACAAGGCTGATGAAGGACTTGGTGGTGATTATATGAAGTTTGGTATTGATGATAAATCTGTCAATGTGGGTGCTAAAGAAGGCTTTGAAAAACTTCTTAAGATGTTTTTTGAAGCTGATGCTAAGTCTGAGTTCAAGGGTTTAGAGGAGAAGCTTAGCGAGGCTTTTAAACCTAGTGATATGGATAAGATTTTGAATAAATTAAGTTCTAGTCATAAGAATATTGACAAAGATGCTCTTAGTACCCTGCTAAAGGATGCATTTTCTAAGGATGTAAGCTTGGATAAATTAGTTAAATCATTACTTGATAAGGGACTTGATAAGGATGGAGTTTTTAAGGCGCTTAGGGAAGTTTTTGCCAGGGAAAAGATAGAGGAGAAGCTCTTCATAAAGGCTGAGGAATTTTCTAAGAAGGATGTTAAGGAAGGCATTAAAAACACCCTTAGATTAGCTGAAAGAGTTGGAAGTGAAGAGCTAAGTGATGATATTAAAGCAAAGGCTGCGAAACTTACTGAAACTATAAGGGTGATGGATAGACTGACCCAAGATTATAATTTCGTACACATTCCTCTTATGGTAAATGATAAAGAGGGTAATGCTGAGATATATCTTAAGAAGTCTAAGGCTAGACGTGAGGGTAAGGACTTATTAAAGGCCTTGCTTAGACTGGATTTCATGAATATGGGACATTTAGATATCATGGTGGGTAAGGAGGCCAAGAATATCTCGCTTACCTTTTATAGTGAAGATAAGTTAGATGATGTAAAAGAAAATATTTCTATACTGAGGAAGGACTTGGCTAAGGCGGGTTTTTCTCTTGTAGAGTGTGAGTACAAAAACGAAGTAGGAGAGAGCAATATGGCTTCCTTCTTTTCGGGTGAAGAAGAAGAGGAAAAGCCAAGTGTAACATTTGACATGCGCGCATAGTAACGAGTGCACAAGATAAATGCACAAATCAGCGTAGAGAGAGTATCTCTCTTAAGCTGATTAACAGCATTTATCTTGTATATGAGTTGGAAGGAAGCAAATCATATACGATGTGCACGAGTATTAAACTATATAATAAAAAAGGAATATCATGGATAAAAGAAAAAAAGCAGTTGCAATTAAATATGATAGGGAAGATACAGCACCTAAGGTCATTGCTAGTGGTAAGGGTGCTATAGCAGAGAACATCTTGGATAAGGCTGAAGAAGAAAAGATATCCATAGTAGAAGATGAGGCCCTTGTAAATGAGCTGACCAAGGTGGATATAGGAGATTATATACCAGAGGAGCTGTATGAGGTGGTTGCTAAGGTTTTGCTCTTTGTAACTGATATGGATAAGAGAAGGGATAAGTTTTTATAAATAGAAGAACTTTATATAGTTTCATAATATGAACGTTTATTGATTAGTATATGAACATTGTATTTATAGGAGGTCATATGTATTCAAAGGTAAATAATTTTAAGAGAGTTTTACTTTTATCTAGCTTATTTTTGATGTTTACTTTTTTCTCTACATTGAGAGCAGAGGCTAGTCACTGGGCTGATAAGGACTTGGATGAGTGGGATAGACTTGGATTAATTAAGAACACTGACTACAATTATGGAGATTTTAGGCCTGATGACTATATTACTCGTGCAGAATTCATGTCTTTTATAAACAGGATGAAGGGGTATACCTATAGAAGTCCTAAAGTAAATGATTATTGGGATGTAAAGCCAAGTGATTGGTACTATGATACGGTTGCTATAGCCTTGGGTGCTGGATATATCAATGGTGTTAGTGCAGATAAGATGTCTCCGAATCACCATATCACTAGGGAGCAAGCAATGACCATACTCACTAGGATAAATAAGGCCTACGCTAATACTGATAGCCTAAAAAATGCACATGATGGCTACATGGTTTCACATTGGGCTAAGTCTGCTGTTGCTGCCTGCATTAGTGAGGGCTATGTTTCTGGGGATAAGGGTATGATAAATCCTGCCAAGTATATCACTAGGGCAGAGGCTGTAGTTATGCTAAATAGGGTGTATAGTGATACGAGGGTCTTTGCCCTTGCGGGTACTTATGATCTCTCAAATGAGTCTATAAATAATATTGAAGTTCTTGCTGGTGGTATAGCTCTCAAAAATTTTTCTTTAAAAAATGATTTATTAGTAAGGGATACCCTTAAAGGGAATATTGAGGTGGAAGATGCCAACATAAAGGGAGAATTTATAGTAAAAAGTGGAGATGTGGACTTAGATGATGTTAAGATAAAGGAGATTTTGAGATTAGAAGGTGGTATTACTTTAGTAGATGGGAAGACAGAGATAGACAAGGTAATTATCATGGACAGCTGTACTTTTAAGAATAGGACTGATTCCTATAAAGAAATAGAGGAAGTATGGATACATGAGGACGCAAGTGATGAGCTTATTAAACTTACAGGTGATTTTTATAGGCTTGAAAATGATGCGAATTATCCTGTGCTAAGACTTGATGGTGAAATAGATAAACTCGTATTAAATGACAGTATTAAAATAAAGGGTGATGGTGAAATAAACGATGTGGATAGAGAGGCTAGGAAACTTAGGATAAAACGTATGAATAAGGATGGGGAATATGAGACCCTTTCGGAAAATACCAATTATTTCAAGGTAGATGGTGATGACTACGAAGATGATGAAGATGAGGATGATGAGGATGATGATAAGGATGAGGATTATTACGAGAAAAGAGCTAGGAAGTTTGAGAAGAAGCATAGGGATATCCTAGAGGAAAGAGTAAGTGGACTGACTTGGTATGATAGGTGGGAAATAGAAGAGGTCTTGGAAGATTATGATGATTTGAAGGTTGATGTTAAGGATGAGATTAGCAGAGATACCAAGAGGCAGATTAGGCGTTTAAAAAGGCGTTTGGAGGAGCTTAAAGAGGCTATGAATAATAGCACTAGCAAGGCTAGCACGAGTGTTAAGACGAATTAAAATAATAATTATTACGAATTTGTTAATTTTATATAATTACCTTGCTCCTTTTATCACAATGAGTTAGTATTAAGATGATTTTAAAATATATTTATATAGGAGGATACTTAAAATATGAAGATTAAAAATAATGGATTAAGGTTTTTGCGAATTTTGACTTTGGCCTTAGCTCTTACATTTGCGATAGCATTGTTTACTATGGGCGATGTAGAGGCTAAGCATTGGGCTAATGATGAGATTAATGAGTGGAAAAATCAGGGTTTGCTTAAAAATACTAATGGTGATACTCTTCCTACATTTAGACCGGATGAGAAGTGTACTAGAGCAGAGTTTATGGCGTTTATCAATAATATGAATGACTACACTCGTACTAGTGATGACGTAAAAAAATACAAAGATGTTAAGGCTAATGACTGGTTTTATAATACAGTGGCAGTTGCCTTAGAAGCTGGCTATATAAACGGAACTGGTGCTGATACTATGGATCCAAACGGTAATATTACTAGAGAGCAGGCTATGACTATACTTACTAGGATAAGTGATGCTAAAACTAATAAGTCAGCCTATGTCAATGCAAAGGATGCGACTACTATTTCAGCTTGGGCAAGAGAGGGTGTCTCTACTTGTATAAATGAAGGTTTCATAGCTGGTTATAAGGGTAAGATTAATCCTCTTGCAAATATTACTAGGGCAGAGGCAGTAGTTATGCTTAATAGATATCTTACAGATACTAGGACCTTTGCTATTCCTGGAACATACGACCTAAATGATGAAAAAATAGGCGATATGATAGTTCTTACTAAAGACATTAACTTTAAAAATATTAGGGTAAAGAATTCCGTTCTTATTAACAAAGATATCGATGGTACGGTTACTTTTGATAAGGTGGATATAGATAAGGACTTAAATGTAAATAGCGGCAAACTACTATTTTATGATTCAAATGTTTATGGTAAGCTTGAACTAAGTAATGCGAGCTTGCTAGTAGATAAAAATGCTAGTGTTTATGATGTGATATTAAAGGCTGGTGCGACATTAGAAAGTGAGCTAGCAGAAGATGATATTATCAGGGATATAAAGATTGACAGTTCTGCTAAAAACAAGAATGTCGAGCTTAAGGGTGATTTTAATAAGGTAGAAAATGAAGCTGAAGATGTCGCTTTAAAAATCAATGGTAAGATAGAAGAACTAAAAACTTACGAGGATATGGCTCTTAAAGGAAGAGGAAGTATTGATGAAATCGATAGGTCTCGTAATGTAAAAATAGAGGTTCTTGATTCTAGAGGTCACTCTGAAGAACTAGATAGATATGTTGACAAAATAAGCATAGATGATGATGGACTAGCTAATAAAGACAGAAAAAATAGAAGAGATAGGGATGAGTTAGATTATAGCTCACGTGATGCTAGAGACTTCGAAAGAGATTTTAAATATATTTTAGAAAAAGATATATTAAAAATAGATATAGATGATCAAGATGATATTGAAGATGCTAGAAAAGCCTATGACAGCCTTCCTTCAAGAGAGAGAAGAAGGGTAGATGATGACCTATATGAAAAACTTGAAGCTCTTGAAGAGAGATTAGAAGCGCTACTTGATAGTGAAAGTGAGAAGGACAGAAAAAATGCAAAGGACTTCAAAGAGGAGTATAAGGATGTACTTAAGTTAACTGTTTTCTCTGTAGATAAGGATGATAAGGATAGGATAGAACGTGCTATTTATAAATATGAAAACTATCCTAAGTCTACAAGGAAGCTACTTGAACTACAAAAATGGCATTTAGATAACCTGCTTAAAAAGCTAGAAAATAAGCGTGATAATAGAGATAATGATAGGTATAGTAGGGAAGCGAGAGGGTATCTCGATGACTATGAAGATGTATTAGACTTGACTAAACGTAATGTTAGAGCTTCAGACAGAAGAGATGTTGAGAAGGCTATAAAGGCTTATGAGGACTTGAGTATAGAGGCTAGAAGAGAGCTGGATAGAGAGAGAGAGCATCTAAAGGATTTGATAGTCGAAATAAGCAAGGAAGATAAAGATTATGATGAGGAAATAAGGAAGTTTAGACGTGATTACAGGAACATCCTAGAACTAAGAGAAAGAGAAGTTAGAAGATATGATGAAGATGATATCAGAGAGGCTCTTAGAGAGTTCAATAGGATGAGTGATGAAGCTCAGAGAAAGAACTTCGAGGATAAGGAACATCTTTATAATCTATTAGATGCTGTAAATGAACTCTAATTTCAAATTAATTAAATCTATAAGAAGGGTTATTTGAAAAAATAGCCCTTTTTTATTGAATATAAATATTTTTTATGTATAATTAATGTTTGAGAAAAAATATAAAGGAAATGATATGAGTAGAAAAAATATGGTAGCAGTCGTAGGTAGACCCAATGTCGGTAAATCTACACTTTTTAATAAGCTAGTAGGGGAAAGAAAGTCTATAGTAAAGGATACTCCTGGTGTAACTAGGGACAGGATTTATGGTGATGTGACTTGGCTAGATTATAACTTTACCCTTATAGATACAGGAGGATATGAGCCTCTTTCTTCTGATGTGATTTTATCGCATATGAGGGAACAGGCTAATATAGCTATTGACTTAGCAGATGCCATTATCTTCGTAGTAGATGTTAAGACAGGAGTTACAGATACTGATTATACAGTGGCTGATATACTTAGAAAGAGTGGTAAACCTGTGGTACTTTGTGTAAACAAGGTAGATAACAATGACAAGCAATCCATGGATATATATGAGTTCTATAATCTAGGTATAGGTGACCCCTTTGCTGTATCTGCTGAAAACAAGCAGGGTTTTGGTGACCTTTTGGAAGAGGTGGTGAAGCACTTCACTATAGACGAGAGTGCTGAGGAAGACGATACACCTATGATAGCCATAGCTGGTAAGCCAAATGTCGGTAAGTCTTCACTTATCAACCATATTTTAGGTGAGAATAGGCATATAGTCAGTGATATAGCAGGTACTACTAGGGATGCTGTAGACTCCCTTGTCAAGTATAATGGCAAGGAGTATATATTTATCGATACGGCTGGACTTAGACGTAAGAGCAAGGTCAAAGAGGAGATTGAGAGATATAGTGTAATTAGGACTGTTGCTTCTATTGAAAAAAGTGACCTAGTTGTGATGATGATAGATGCCAAGGAAGGTGTGACCGAGCAGGATGCCAAGATAGCTGGTATAGCTCACGACAGGGGCAAGGGTATCATAGTAGCTGTAAATAAGTGGGATGATATAGAGAAGAATGACAAGACCATGAACAGGTACTTAGACGACATAGCTGATAAGTTTAGCTTCATGACCTATGCTCCTATAGTTTTTATCTCTGCTAAGACAGGTCAGAGGATAAATAAGCTGTTTGAGACCATAGAGATGGTTATCGACAACCAGTCTATGAGGGTTCAAACTGGTGTGCTTAATGAGATACTATATGATGCTATGGCTATGAACCAGCCACCATCAGACAAGGGTAGACGTCTTAAGATTTTCTATATGACTCAGGTGGGAATCAAGCCGCCGACCTTTGTTGCCTTTATCAATGACAAGGAACTGACCCATTTTTCCTATACTAGATATTTGGAAAATAAAATCAGGGAGGCCTTTGGTTTCAAGGGTACAGCTATACGTATACTAAACAGAGAACGAAAAGAAAAGTAATAAACTATATTTTATAAGGTAGGGAATAATTATGTGTGAAAAAAGAGTGAGAACGAGATTTGCTCCTAGTCCAACGGGCAGGATGCATGTAGGTAATTTAAGAACAGCCCTTTATGCGTATTTAATAGCAAAGCATGAGGATGGAGACTTTCTAATCAGAATAGAAGATACAGATAAGGTAAGGGAAGTAGAGGGTGCTGTTGATATCATATATAGGACGCTAGAGAAGACTGGGCTTATCCATGATGAGGGACCGGATAAGGATAAGGGATATGGACCTTATGTGCAGAGTGAGAGGGTGGCATCAGGTATGTATACTGACTATGCCAAAGAGCTTATAGAAAAGGGTGATGCCTACTATTGCTTCTGTACGAAGGAAAGGCTAGAAACTCTTAGGGATGAGCTAGGTAATGTTCACTATGATAAGCATTGCTTGCATCTTTCAAAGGAAGAAATAGAAGAGAAATTAAATGCTGGTACACCTTATGTAATAAGGCAGAACAATCCTAATACTGGAAGCACTACCTTTAGTGATGTCATCTTTGGTGATATTACAGTAGAAAATAAAGAGCTTGATGACATGGTTCTTATCAAGCAAGATGGCTATCCTACTTACAATTTCGCCAATGTTATAGATGACCATCTTATGAATATCAGCCATGTAGTTAGAGGAAATGAGTACATCTCATCTTCACCGAGATATAATAGGTTATACGAAGCCTTTGGCTGGGAAGTTCCTGTTTATGTCCACGTTCCACTTATTACTGATGAGAGTCATAAGAAGCTTTCTAAGAGATGTGGACACTCATCCTTTGAGGACCTAGTAGAAGAGGGATATTTGAACGAGGCTATTGTAAACTTCATTGCCTTGCTTGGTTGGAGTCCTGATAACAATGAGGAGATATTTAGCCTAGAAGAGTTAGTAAAGCTCTTTGATTATAAGAAGATTAAGAAGGCTCCTGCTGTATTTGATATGACCAAGCTCGCTTGGATGAACTCCCAGTATATCAAGAAGATGTCAGATGAGGACTTTTTGACTCTTGCTCTTCCTCAAGTGGAAACTTTTATTAAAAATCCTGCTCTTGACAAGGAAAGGATAGCCCTTTTCACCAAGGCTAGGATAGAGAAGATAAATGAAATCCCTGCTATGATAGACTTCTTTGAATCCGTAGGAGACTTTTCTTCTGAGCTTTACTTCCATAAGAAGATGAAGTGCGATAAGGATGTGGCGTACAAGTGTTTGAGCGATCTGCTTCCTATTATCGAAGCTATGGATGATTTCTCTCAAGATACAGTCCATAATACAGTTATGGACTTCGTCAAGGAAAAAGGACTCAAGAATGGTCAGGTGCTATGGCCACTTAGAACCATACTTTCTGGTAAGCCTAGCACACCTTGTGGAGCCTTTGATATAGCTGATGTCATCGGTAAGGACGAGACTGTAAAAAGGATGGAGCAAGGCTTAGAGAGTCTTAAAAATGAAATAGAAGGATAATATATAGTAATAAAATCTTATAAGTATAAATCAAAACACTTAATAATTTACATAGTATGACGATGTAAATATTAGGTGTTTTGCAATGTAAGGAGATTTTATGTTTAAAAAAATAAGAAAAAAGGTGATCCTAAATTGCAATTGCAAGTTGGACTTTTTTATAAATCCTTAATAACTTGTTATAATGTATATATTTTATCTAACGCAAGGTCAAATAATGAGCAATCTAGTTTTTAGATTTATCTGGGCTTTTTTAAGTCTATAAATACTTTGATTTATACCCCTTTGTTTTGAAAAGGGGTACGGATGAATATCATATTTTTATAATAGAAATTATAGTTTGAAATGTGATATTTCGTTTTGAAGCTCATTTGCTATCTTGGCTAGTTTATCGCTAGCGATAGATATCTTTTTAATGGATTGAGTCTGGGTTTCAACATTGGCAGCAGCTTCCTCAGTAGTAGCTGCGTTTTCCTCGGCTATAGCTGATAGATTTTCAATAACTCCTATAATTTGAGAGTTTTTCTCCTCTATTATTTTTGAGTTTTGATTTATATCATCTACTATAGACTTACTCTTTTCTAGTGCGCTTTCAATCTCTAAAAACTTATTCTGTGTAATAGTAGTTTGGCTGTCTTGTTCTGAGACTATTTTGCCTACTATTTCCATCTTATCTACTGCAGTTTGTGCCTTTTCTTTTAGGTCTTCTATAATGCTTCTGATTTCATCGGTAAACTTGGTAGAGTCTTCTGCGAGCTTTCTGATTTCATCAGCTACGACAGCAAATCCTTTACCAGCTTCACCGGCCCTAGCTGCTTCTATGGCTGCATTAAGGGCGAGTAGGTTGGTCTGGTCTGCTATAGACTGTATCATCTCACTAGCCTTGGATATGCTTTCAGCACTGTCATTGGTCTCAAGGATGATTTCGTTGACGTAGGCAGATTCAGTTTTGCTATCATCTATTAGCTTGGCTAATCCATCTAGTGCAGTTTTACCTTCGTCTTTTTTATTATCTATATCTGTAGTAGCATTTTTTAGTTCTCCAAGTATGCTTATCATCTCTCCAAGGGAATGAGTGTTTTGATTTATATCATCAGCAGCTTGAGTGGTGTCGTGGGCTTGGGAAGTAGCACCTTCGGCTATATTTTCTACTGCCACAGATACTTCTAGCGCGGTATCATTTGTGCTCTTAGCAGTGGAGCTTAGTTCCTTAACGGTACTTGTAGTGCTATTTGCATATGAATCTATATTTCTTATTATACTGCTCAAATTGTCTATCATAGTTCTTATAGATCGTAGAATGTCTCCGACTTCACCCTTGTTTTTGATGTAATGTTGAACTTGCTTGTTTTCATCTGTAGTGTCTAGGTTGTAATTAGCTAGTTTGTCAGTAGATTCCCTTATGATTCTAAGTGGTCTAACTATGTTGTTAGCAACGTAAGATGAGAGTATAAAAGAAAATATAAATACTATTAACATAGTTACAAGAAGCATGATTAATAGGTCTTTTTGATATCGTATAGAGTCAAATTCAGACTTTTCTATAACTACTATATAAGTCCATCCTAAAAAATCGTTTTTGGATGGATATGCCTGCATGACATAAGTCTTGTTTTCTTCCTTATCAAAATGATTTATGGCTTCCTTAGTTATGCTGTCTATGGCTGGGTACTCTTTTATTCCTAGTTCTTCTATTTTTTTTCCTATGTATTTTGGATTTGCATGAGAAATAATATTACCTGCCTTATCCACTAGGAATAGAAAGCCTGTTTTTCCTACTTTTACATTATTTATTTTTTCTTGGAATGTTTTTAGGTCTAGTGATAGGTCTAAGACACCTGCGAAGTCGCCATTTTCATCTATAACAGCACTTACCATTTCTATAGACGATGAACCGTCTGAAGATACATATAAGTCTGAAATAGCTTTACCAGTAATGGAATCTTTTGCTATCTTGTACCAGCCTCTTTCCCTAGCGTCGTAATTAGGTTTTCTATCTGAGGTAGGGTACATCAAAAATCCACCATTTTCTTCGACGCCAACTGTGACAGCAAATAGGTTAGGGCTAGTTTCTTTTATTCTTTTAAATGAATTAAATAGTTTTTTTTCGAAGTCATTACTACTTTCAGGGTGCATGCTTATTTTGCCATCTGGAGTATCAGGTTCTTTTGTTATATATTCGGTAATCCTTTTATCTATTTGTTTTATATCATTTGTTTGAGCGAGTATTTCTACCTGCTTAAAAGTTGCATCAAAAAAAGAGCTTATTCCATCATCAACCTTTTGCACTTCACTGTTTATTTGGTCTTGAAATGAATGAAGACCCTTAGATACATTGTTTGTGTACACTATAATACCTAATATAATCATAGGTAATAGGGATAGACTAATGATGGTTAACATTAGTTTTGGCTTGATTGAAGCATGTTTTTTATTATTATTTTTCATCTTAATACTCCTTGGCATTGTTATGTTTGCAAAGCTAATATCGGTAAGTATTATTAAGATGTTTATAAAATAATAATTATTCGCATAAAGTATTTTGTTTTATTCTTTTATTTCTAAGGTCTTTAGTACAAATAGCTGGGTGATAATAGAGCCAAATATGCTTACTATAAGGGCTACAAGTATGCTAAATATCCCCAGTATGGCGCTTGATGCTATCGATAAGGAGATCAAGACTAGCTGGAATCCGGTGATGATGGCTGTCTTATTAAAACCTAAGTTTATATTTTTGTCCAGGGCAGCAAAGGGACTTAGTCCATCCTTGATGGTAAATAATGACCAGTATGAATACATGGCAGAGATGTAGCTAAATAGTATGATAGCGCCTATTCCACTTGTTAGTACAGCTAGGGGAATGATGATTATTAGCCCTACGACATAGAGTATGCTTAGACAGACCATTAGAACTATGCCTATTAAGAAGTTTCCCCATAGTATTTTTAGGTAGTTTGTCTTTATGTATGCCATCAAATCCTTTGTTTGGAATTCTCCTCCTTCGTGTATTACTATGGCACCGTAGCTTGTTGTTATTATTTTTAGTGGTGCCATCACTAGCATCATAATCATAACAGCAAAAAGTATGAGTAGAAATAGGAATATATTTGTTATTACACTGGCATCACCAGATTCCAGCATCTCAGCGGTAGCTACAATTCCACTTATGGTAAAAACTAATAGTATAGCTCCTAGTATTATAAATACTAAGGCTATTATGCAGTTTACCACAAATAGGGCTAGACCTGATTTTAGAACGGTATTTTGATTATCTTTTACCGATATATAGGATGCTTTTAGGCTATCTATAAAATTATTGAATAGGTTCATACTTTACTTCCTCCATTTCTAATGATAGTAGTTCGTCTGCAGCGGTTTTATCACAGTAAATATAGGTAGATGTAAAGGCGAAATAAACAAAAACTACTCGTCTCACAAAAAATACTATGGCTGCAGCTATAAGCAATACTATAGCAACAGGCACTATTATATTGGTAGCTATATCGAGTGCTTGAGTGTCTCTTAGTACCTCCATAGGGGATATACCTTTTTCAAGACTGTCAATTTGTTTTATATTTTCTAGGCTTTCCATTTGTGAATCCAAATCAGATGTAAAGTTGGTGTTAAGGTTTAGGAATCTATTTGCCTTATTTATATATGTATTGGTGCTGACTAAGTTTGTCACATCACTTATTATGATGAATATTTGTAATATCATTGATAGGACAAAGTTTTGCCAAACGAAGCGTATGCTTTCTTTTAGGCTATAAAAAATATTATTTTCTGTAACTACATATATACCCTTATAGTACATAAGAAGCATGTCTACAAGGAAAGGTAATAGGGTAAATCCTATGGTAAGCGTAGCCAATCCTACTAGTATATAAGGTATGAGTAGTATTATCCAAGCGAAATATATGATGATATTTGCTAGTATAAAAGCTCCAAACGTTCTGTATATGCCTTTTTCTTTTGGAACAGTAAATGGCAGTTTTTTAGCTATATAGGTAAAAATATTTGCCTCTAGCCAAGTATAACCAAAGGTGGCAACTAGCATAAACAAGATAAAGGAAACAAGGGGAATACCACTTAAATATGATATTATGGGTTGAAGGTTCTCTATTCCTATACTTCCGTTGGGCTTGTTTTCCATTATTTTCATCACTTCACTTAAACGTGTTTTAAGGGGTATCAAGGATACTATGAAGATTATCCCTAATATGGTTTTTGAAATGGTATACCATATGATGGGAAATAGGACTGCCTTATTTTCTGCCATCAAAGCAAAGGTTTTTTTCATATAATCTAATAAGATTATAAATCTATTTGTTTCTTTTTTTTCGCTATGAACCATGTACAGACTCCTTTATTTTTATCTATACATTATACTATATTTTCATAAAAAGTGTAAAAAAAATTTAAGTATATTCCGAAAAATAATATAGTATGGTAGAGTATTGGAATAAATTATTCAATATGGTATTTAAAAATATCCATAATTATTGTATAATGGAGGGTACTTGTCATAGAGAGGAAAAAGATGTACAAAAAAAACATAGGTTTAAAAAATATTTTTAAAGACATAGATAAAGAGTTTATACAGGGCATGTATAAAAATGATAACCTTAAAGCTATTCTTTTGTCTTCAATACTGTTTTTGTTACAAATAGTTTATATATTGATATTTGATATGGGTGGGCTATATAAGTACAACACCATAGTTCTTGGTTTGTATTTAGTAAATATAGTGTGTTTACTAGTCTCAAAATCAGCTGTAAAAGACTTCGCTTCTGAAGGCTATTCTATTTTTATGTTTTTTTATCTCTTATTTATTATAGGCAATTCTATTTACTTAGTTATAATTTTAAATGATAGTTATCATTTGTTTACTCCTGTATTTATTGCATTCACATTTGTGATGCTATTTATTCAGATAAGGCCTGTTCATACCATTGTACTTACCTTTATCACAAATGTGAGTCTTATATACTTTTTGCCTGTATATGGTTTTGAGGAAATATACTATTATACGTATATTGTGAGTTTTATGATTTTCAGTATTATTTTACTCTGTGTAAATTTTGTCATATTTTTATCTGCTTATGAAAAGTATGTAATCCTTAAGACATTTAAGATGAGAAATGCTGAATTATCAGAGCTTTCTGCCAAGGATTCCTTGACTGGACTCTATAATCACAAATATGGTATAGAGAGGTTAGAGGAAGAAATTAGCAGGAGGAACAGGACCAATAATGATCTGGTAATACTTCTATTTGATGTCGATGACTTCAAGGGTGTAAACGATGGTTATGGACATATTGTTGGAGATAGTGTACTCGAGTATATTGGTGGTACAATTAGACATAATATAAGAATAACTGACGTAGCCATCAGATACGGTGGAGATGAGTTCATGATTATATTCCCGTATGCTAATCTAAAAGATGTAATGGGTATATGCAGGAAGCTTATTTATCACTTTGAAAAGTATTCTCTTGGAATGGGTGATGGATTCTCCATAAGTGGTGGACTTGTAGAGCATGACTTAGAAAAGGCTGAAGAGCTTATAAATAGGGCCGATACCTGTCTTTATAAGGCGAAGTCTCAGGGTAAAAATAAAATTATTTATGAAATTAATAATGAATATTTTGAAATCCAATGATTCATTTGGATATAGATTTTCTGGAGTATATTAGGGAGTATATAAGAGAAAGAGATGTAGAAAAATCTGATGATATTGAAATTCATTTTCAAAATTTGGTGATTTTGTATAGAAAACCCATCTAAATCATACGTAAAAATATAAGTTATATATAAAAAATCATGTTTTTTTGTTTACATACATGATTTTTTTTGTTATACTTAAAATACATTGACAATATATTAGCAATATATAATCTATTAGTTAAAAAATTTTATTATGATTTGTGTATTTATATGGATGGGGGTCCATATAAATATATCTAAGCGAATTATCTATAAGAGAGACTCATTATTTTGGCATTTAGATTAGATTAAAGTTATTTTTTAAGGAGGCAAGTATGGATACTATTAAATTAGATCGGCGTTTACTTGAGCAACTTGATGAGTACATAGATTCTCTTCCTAGTACCAAGGGTGAGTTGATAAGGGTACTTCATAAGGCACAAGAAATTTTTGGTTATCTACCTGCTGAACTACAGCAACATATAGCAAAGAAACTGGGCGTTTCTACGGCTAAAATCTTTGGTGTAGTCAGTTTTTATTCTTATTTCAGTATGATCCCAAAGGGGGAACATCCTATTTCTGTTTGTATGGGAACTGCCTGCTATGTACGTGGAGCAGAGAAAGTCAGGGACGAATTTCTAAAACAATTAAATATTAAAGAAGGTGAAACCACTGAAGATGGTAAGTTTTCTGTGGATTGTTTGCGTTGCGTAGGTGCCTGTGGTTTAGCTCCTGTAGTTCTTGTAGGGGAAAAGGTCTACGGAAGGGTAGAAGCTAAGGATGTCAAGAAGATTCTTGACGAGTACAGATAGGAGGTGCTTATGGATAAAATCAGGTCATTGGGTGAACTTAATAGTTTAAAAGAAAAGTTTAAACCTGGGGTAGCACTTAGAGAAAAGGGTGCTGATATTGAAAAATTACTTCCAGATAAAACTGAAGAGAGTGTATCTACTGATGAAACTGCTGCAAAGCAAGCAATATTGGTATGTGGAGGTACAGGTTGTAAGTCTGCACAATCAGATCAAATAGTAGAAAATTTGAAAATTGAATTAGAAAAAAGGGGCATGTCTAAAGATGTAGAAGTCTTGATGACTGGATGCTTTGGATTTTGTGAAAAGGGTCCTGTGGTTAAGGTGTTGCCTGACAATACTTTTTATGTGGAGGTAAAGCCAGAGGATGCAGAAAAAATAGTAGAAGAACATATAATAAACAGCAATAAGGTAGAGAAACTTCTATATGTAGACCCTGATAGTAAAGAGATAATATATGATAGCGAAAATATGAATTTCTATAAGAAGCAGTTGAGAATAGCTCTTAGGAACTGTGGATTGATAGACCCTCATAATATAGGAGATTATATAGCTAGAGATGGATACCAGGCTATAGGCAAGGTGCTTACTGAGATGACACCTGAGGCTGTAGTAGAGGAGATGAAAAAGTCAGGCCTACGTGGTAGAGGTGGAGGTGGATTCCCAACTGGACTTAAGTGGGAGTTTGCTGCAGCTAGCGAGGCTGATAAAAAATATGTAATATGTAATGCTGATGAGGGTGATCCAGGGGCATTTATGGACCGTTCTATACTAGAGGGGGACCCACATTCAGTAGTAGAGGCTATGGCTATCTGTGGCTATGCCATTGGTGCTGATGAAGGTAGGGTATACATAAGGGCAGAGTACCCACTTGCTATTTCTAGATTACAAAATGCAATTGATTCAGCTAGAGAATATGGGCTCTTAGGTAAGAATATACTAGGTAGTGGATTTGATTTCGATATACGCTTAAACTATGGAGCTGGTGCCTTTGTATGTGGGGAAGAGACTGCTCTTATCCATTCTATGGAAGGAAATCGTGGAGAGCCTACCATCAAACCACCTTTCCCAGCTGAAAGTGGTTATTGGGGCAAGCCTACCAATGTTAACAACGTAGAGACCTTGGCTAATATCCCAGTTATTATATTAAAGGGTGGAGAGTGGTTTAGTAAGATAGGTACTGAAAAGTCATCTGGAACCAAGGTGTTTGCCCTAGCTGGTAAGATAAATAATGTAGGTCTTATAGAAGTGCCTATGGGGACTACTCTTAGAGAGGTTATCTATGACATAGGTGGTGGTATTAAGAATGGTAAGAAGTTTAAGGCAGTACAGACTGGTGGACCTTCTGGTGGTTGTTTGACAGAGAAGGATTTAGATACTCCTATAGACTTTGATAACCTTATCGCTGCAGGATCAATGATGGGTTCTGGAGGTATGATAGTAATGGATGAGGATGACTGTATGCCATCCATCGCCAAGTTTTATTTAGAGTTTACTGTGGATGAGTCATGTGGTAAGTGTACGTCTTGTCGTGTAGGCACTAAGAGACTTCATGAGCTCTTGGAAGTTATTACTTCTGGTAGGGGTGAGATGAAGCATATTGAAGAGTTAAATAGATTAAGTAGAAATATAAAAGATACAGCTCTTTGTGGTCTGGGGCAAACTGCACCTAATCCTATATTGTCGACTCTCGATTCTTTTTATGATGAATATGTAGCACACATTAAAGATAAAAAATGTCCTGCAGCTCAATGTACTGCCCTTCTTCAATATCATATCATCGAAGATAAATGTATTGGTTGTACTGCTTGTTCTAGGGTATGTCCTGCAACATGTATTACAGGCGAAAGAAAGGCTCCTCACCTTATTGATACTAGTAAGTGTATCAAGTGTGGTGCTTGTTATGATAAGTGTAGATTCGGTGCTATAGAGAAGATATGAGGAGGAAGATATGGATAAAGTAAAACTTACGATAAACGGAAGAGAAGTAATTGTAGAAAAGGGTAGCACCATATTAGATGCAGCTACTAAACTAGGATTTCATATTCCTACCCTATGTCACCTCAAACTAGAAGGTACTAAGATGCATGCTTGTGCTGGTTCATGTAGGGTGTGTATGGTTGAGGTAGAGGGTAGGAGAAATCTAGCTCCAGCTTGTTCTACACCAGTTTTTGAAGGCATGCTGGTTAAGACCAATACCATAAGGGTAATGGATGCTAGAAAAACTGTAGTTGAACTCCTATTATCTGACCACCCTAAAGACTGTCTGACCTGTTCCAAGAGTGGCTCTTGTGAATTGCAAAACTTGGCACAGCTAGTAGGTTTAAGAGAGGTTAGACTTACAGGTAATGAAATGTCTAAATACAAGCAAGATATCAGTTCATCTATTATACGTGATATGGATAAGTGCATACTTTGTAGAAGGTGTGAAGTCATGTGTAATGAGGTGCAAGAAGTAGGTGCACTTTCTGGTATAAACAGGGGATTTGAAGCAGTAGTAGCTACAGCCTTTGAGCTTCCTTTAGAGCAGACTGTATGTACCCACTGTGGACAATGTGTTGCTGTATGTCCTGTAGGGGCTCTTAGTGAGCATGACCAGTCATGGCAGGTAGTTTCAGCTCTAGCTAACCCTAAGAAAACTGTAGTGGTTCAAGTAGCGCCAGCAGTAAGGGTAGCTTTAGGCGAAGAGTTTGGAAAGGATCCGGGAGCAATAGTAACACCTAAGATGGTATCAGCTCTTAAGATGTTGGGCTTTGACTATGTTTTTGATACTGATTTTGCTGCTGACTTAACCATTATGGAAGAGGGTACAGAGCTCTTAGATAGGTTGAATAAATTCTTAGCTGGAGACAAGGATGTAGCACTTCCTATACTTACTTCATGCTGTCCAGCCTGGGTAAATTTCGTAGAAAGTCAGTTTCCTGATCTTATAGATATACCTTCATCTGCCAAGTCACCAATGCAGATGTTTGGTGCTGTAGCTAAGAATTATTATGCTGAAAAACTAGGAATAGATAGGACCGACCTAGTAGTAGTATCAGTTATGCCTTGTCTAGCTAAGAAGTTTGAAGCTGATAGGGATGAGTTCAAGGTAAATGGAAATCCTGATACAGATTTGGTAATTACAACTAGGGAATTGGCTTCTTTGATAAAGCAAGCTAATATAGACCTATTTGATATAGAAGATGCTGACTTCGATAATCCTCTTGGCGAGTCCACTGGTGCTGGTGTTATCTTTGGTTCTACAGGTGGGGTTATAGAGGCTGCACTTAGGACTGCTTATGAGGTTCATACTAAGAAGGAGTTAGAGAAGATAGACTTCGATCAACTTAGGGGTTTTGAAGGCGTTAGAGCTGCCAAGGTGGACTTTGATGGCTTGGAGCTAAACATAGGTATAGCACACGGCTTAGGTAATGCTAAATCCTTGTTGGAAGAGGTTAGAGATGGTAATCCTAGAAACTTCCATGCCATAGAGGTAATGGCTTGTCCTGGTGGCTGCATAGGTGGTGGTGGTCAGCCTTATCACCATGGGGATACCAGTATAATCAAGAAGAGACAGGAGGCTATTTACAGGATAGACAAGGATATGCCACTTAGGAAGAGCCATGAAAATCCTTCTGTTAAGAAGATATACGAAGAGTATTTTGGTGAGCCTATGAGCCATAAGGCACATGAACTATTGCATACTGGATATTCAGTAAAGCAAAAGCCGTGATTTTTTAAAATATATTCTTATGATGAAGTGTATAGATAAACTTATTCAAACTAATGACTTAGAATATGACGAGATTCTCTATCTGATTAAAAATGTCTCATTGCAAGACTTAGATATACTAAGAAATGCCGCCTTTATAGTACAAAAAAGGTACTATAAGGGGGTATATCTTAGGGGTTTGATAGAGGTAAGTAATTACTGCAAGAGAAATTGCAAGTATTGCGGTATAAGGAGGAGTCAGGCTAAGGCTATACGATATAGGTTAAAAAAAGATGAAATACTCTTAGCTTGTGATAAGGCTTATAACTTAGGGCTTAGGACCTTTGTTCTGCAGGGGGGAGAAGATGCTTACTTCACGGATGAAGTGTTGGTGGATATTATAAATGCTATTAAGTCTAGATATGACGTTGCTATAACCCTTTCCTTGGGTGAGAAGTCTTATGAGTCATATAAACGATTAAAAGAGGCAGGGGCAGACAGGTATTTGCTTAGACATGAGACAGCTGATGAGGAGCATTATGATTTTCTCCATGAAGATATGAGCTTAGCTAGTAGAAAAAGATGCCTTGAGGATTTGAAGTCTTTGGGGTTTCAAGTGGGTGCTGGATTTATGGTGGGATCGCCTAGACAGACTGATGAGATGCTTGCAAAAGACTTGATTTTTTTAAAGGAATTTTCACCACATATGCTTGGAATAGGACCTTTTATTTCTCATAAGGATACACCGTTTGCAAACTATGAATCTGGGGATGTAGATAAGACTTTACTTATGATTATGCTTAGTAGATTACTTGTGCCAAAGGCAATGATACCTGCGACTACAGCATTGGCAACCATGGATAGAGGGGCTATGTATTTGGCACTTCGCTCAGGAGCGAATGTGGTGATGCCAAATCTCACACCTGATATCTATAGAAAGAATTATGAAATATATAAAAATAAGTGTTCACAGACTCATCTGATAGATGAACTTTCAAATGCAGGGTTTATGGTGGATATGGGTAAAGGAGATTATTATGGATGATAATTTTATAAAGCAAGATTTGATTTTTGACTTGCTAGAGCAGGGTAAAAATGCGAGTAAGGAAGAAATAAGGGGGATATTAGAAAAATCTAGGGATTTAAAAGGTATTTCTTATTTAGAAGTAGCTAAATTAATACAGATGGAAGACGAGGAGCTTGAAGCTGAACTCTTTGAAGTAGCAGGTGAAATCAAAAATAAAATATATGGAAATAGGATAGTAATATTTGCTCCTTTATACATATCCAATTATTGTGTAAACAACTGTACTTACTGTGGCTATGGAAGGGATAATAAGTTTAAGAGAAGACGCCTTACCATGCCAGAAATACAAGAAGAAGTGAAATATTTAGAAGCTATGGGGCATAAGAGGATAGCCTTAGAGGCTGGTGAGGATCCAGTTAATTGTGATATAGACTATGTATGTGAATCCATAGATGCCATCTACAGCACAGAAAATAAAAACGGAAATATAAGAAGGATAAATGTAAATATAGCAGCTACTACAGTAGAGAATTATAGGAAGTTATATGAGAAGGAAATAGGTACTTATATACTTTTCCAAGAGACTTATCATAAGCCTACATTTGATGAAGTTCATCCTAAGAGTATCAAGGGGGATTATTTATACCATCTTACATCATTTGATAGGGCTATGGAAGCTGGAATAGATGATGTTGGTGGTGGCGTTCTCTTTGGTCTATATGATTACAAGTATGAAATCATGGGGCTTATGATGCACAATGCCCACTTAGAAGAAAGGTTTGGCGTAGGTTTCCATACCATATCTGTACCTAGATTGCAGAAGGCTACAGGTATGGAGCTTAGTGATTTTCCTTATTTAGTATCTGATGATGAGTTTAGACGCATAGTAGCGATAATAAGACTTGCAGTTCCTTTTACTGGTCTTATCCTATCTACAAGAGAAAGTAAGGAGATGAGAAAAGAAGTCATAAATTATGGTGTTTCTCAAGTTAGTGCTGGCTCATGTACAGGTGTAGGTGGATATAAGGAAGAGTTTGAAAACGGTAGGAAGACTGACCAGTTTGAGATAGCAGACCATAGGACGCCTTTGGAAGTTTTGAAGGAGTTGGTAAAAGATGGCTTTGTTCCTAGTTATTGTACAGCTTGCTATAGGTCTGGTAGAACCGGAGATAGATTTATGAGTCTGGCGAAGTCGGGACAGATACACAATGTTTGTCTGCCAAATGCTCTTATGACCCTAAAAGAGTTTGCAGTGGATTATGGTGATGATGAGTTTAGGGCCTTAGTTGATGAGCTTATGAAGGATGAGCTAGAAGGTATAAGCAAGAAAAGAGTAAAAGAACTGACTATTGAGAATCTAATCAAGATAGAAGATGGAAAGAGAGACTTATTCCTATGATTGACACTCCGTTAGCTAATAGGACTCACATAGCAATATTTGGTAATAGAAATTCAGGTAAGTCGACCTTGTTTAATAGCATAGTAGGTCAAGATATATCTATAGTATCAGATGTAAAGGGTACTACTACTGACCCTGTTAAAAAGAAGATGGAGCTCATCCCCTTTGGTCCTGTTGTTTTTATAGATACAGCAGGGCTAGATGATGAGGGAAAGCTAGGAGAGCTCAGGGTAAAGTCGACAGAAAAAATATTGAGGAATACAGACTTTGCTATCTATCTTCATGATGCTAGCAATATAGATATGGAATATTTTTTAGAGATAAAGAAAAGCTTTCTTAGGTTTTCAATACCGTATGTAGAAGTCTTTAATAAGGTTGATTTGCTTGATGAAGCCGAATTAATTGCCTTAAAAAAAGAACATGGGGGAGCGATTTTTGTATCTGCAAATAATGATGCTGATATACTTGATTTTAAGTTTCAACTAACAGATGTTTTGTCTAAGAATGCAGAAGAAGACCCTAGTCTTATAGCGGATATAGTACCCTATAATGGCAAAATAGTTTTGGTAGTACCTATAGATTCAGAGGCGCCAAAGGGTAGACTTATACTACCACAAGTACAGCTCTTGCGTGATGCCTTAGACCATGGCATTAAATCATATGTACTTAGGGATACAGAGTTAGAAGATGGCTTGGATGATATAGGAGAAGTAGACCTAGTTATAACTGATTCACAGGCTTTTAAAAAGGTATCTAGCCTGGTAGGTTCACGTCCTTTGACTTCATTTTCCATACTTTTTGCAAGGCAAAAAGGCGACTTAAATATATATATGGATGGTATAAAAGCGATAGAGAATTTAAATAAGAATTCCAGAGTTTTAATTATGGAGTCATGTACTCACAACCATAGCCATGAGGATATAGGGAGGGTTAAGATACCTAGGCTATTAAATAAAAAATTGGGCTTTGAATTAAATTATGATTTTAAGATGGGCAATGATTTCCCTTTGGATTTAGACTATGATTTAATCATACATTGTGGATCTTGTATGTTAAATAAGAAAACTATGCTAAATAGGATTTCAATATGTGTAGAAAATGCTGTACCTATTACGAATTATGGTATGATTTTAGCCTATTTAAACAATATACTTGAAAAGTCAATAGAAATATTTTAAATATATATATTTTTTGTGTTTTTTATAAAAACAGAAAAATAGTATTTACAAATGCCTCAGAAATTGTTATAATAATATCAATCTATTTTTAACGAAAATTTTCATTTTCGTTTTTTAATAGAGAACAATGATAAAAATTTAACACTCAAAGAATTGTTCAAATATTATTATAAGTAGAATCAGATGTGGGAAATTTGATTTGAGTTTAATGGAGGTAGACATGTATAATATTTTACAAAAAAGAATGGTTAATGACCTAATCTATGAGTATAAGATATATGCTCCAGATGTAGCTAGACGCTGCAAGGCTGGTCAGTTTATTATCTTAATACCTATCGAAGGTTCAGAAAGAATACCACTTACTATAGTGGATTATGATCGTAAATTAGGTTGGGTAACCATTATTTTCCAAATAGTCGGAAGAAGTACACAGGAGCTTGCACTTTTAAAGGTAGGTGATAAGCTAAATGCCTTTGTAGGGCCACTAGGTGTACCTTCTAAGTTAGAAAAAGGCAAGCGTGTGCTTGCTATCGGTGGTGGTGTAGGTATTGCTCCGCTTTATCCACAGATTAAAAAATTAGAAGAGATGGGCAGTAAGGTCGATGTAATCATCGGTGCTCGTAGTAAAGAGTATCTAATGATTACTAGACGTTCACAGATGGTTTGTAACAACCTTTACCTATGTACTGATGATGGTAGTGTAGGTCATAAGGGTAGGGTTACAGATATTTTGGAATACTTGCTTGAGCAGGGTGAAGAGTATGATGAGATCATCGCAATCGGCCCAGTAGTAATGATGCGTGCAGTTGTAAATGTAACTATGCCACTTAATATTCCTACTATGGTATCACTTAACCCTATCATGATAGATGGTACTGGTATGTGTGGATGCTGTCGTGTAAATGTTGGTGG
>PDWI01002683.1_pt1 | contig 36907 bp, 37 predicted proteins | sample 1430891 | NCBI WGS metagenome assembly PDWI01 (sample SAMN01162508, study PRJNA174530) | Oral metagenome, whole genome shotgun sequencing project. | biome: Marine environment; feature: Marine mammal; material: Swab sample of the gingival sulcus; isolation source: swab sample of gingival sulcus... | reverse complement strand
AATCGTAACTAGCTGATTTTATTCGGAAAACTGAAAAATGACGAAATTCAGAATATGTAATAAAATCAAATAGTTATCTGTTAAAATGACAAAGCAGTAATAATAACATCGATTTTATAAAATATCCAGTTTTAGAACACCACCGGAAAAGGCTGCTTGATATCCGTATTATCACCGCCACGCATAGAGATCTCTATTCCCTTGTAAGGCAGGGACACTTCAGGGAAGATCTCTACTACAGGCTTAAGGTGTTTCCCATCCATATCCCTCTTCTGATAAAGCATTTCATAGACAGACAGAATCTTGTAACTGGAAAACAGATCTGCCGGGTTGCGCCCAGCGCCATGCAGAATCTTCTGGATTATGACTGGCCGGGAAATGTAAGGGAACTTGAAAATGCGGTCGAACATGCCTTTGTTCTTTGTCAGTCGCGGACGATTGCCCTCAATCATCTGCCCCTGGAAATCCGGAATCCCGGATACAGAACAATAAGATCAAGATCAATCCCTGAAAATGAGAGCCGGGGAAGCGCTGTCTCCGGAAAAAAAGACCGTCCCAAATTGAACAGAAAAGATTTGATCCACATTCTGCATGACTGTAACTGGAACAAGGCGGAGGCTGCAAGAAGACTGGGCATCAGCCGTACTGCCGTATGGAAGCGGATGAAGCAGTGGGAGATTCCCCTTAAACGGACATAAAATGGGGCCTGAATTTTGCACGCTTTATTTCACAGTTGACGAATAAGGAGTTTTTTAATGGAAAACATAATAGAAAAATCGATTGCAAAAGCAAGAGAGACCATGCTCAAAAATATTGGCGGACCTTTTGGTGCAGCAGTTATTGATAAAAATGGAACCATTTTATCTGTTTCATCAAACAGGGTTTTAGGAGACAACGACCCAACAGCCCATGCAGAAGTAAATGCAATCAGAGAAGCCTGCAAAGTTAAAAAAACTTACGATTTAACGGGCTGCACAATTTATACGACATGCTATCCTTGTCCAATGTGTTTAAGTGCCATAATCTGGTCCAATATAAAAGAAGTTTATTACGGTTGTACCCCTGAAGATGCAGATAATATCGGATTCAGAGATGATTTTATGTACGATTTCATTAAAAATGATGTAAAAGATGAAAACGTACTGAAACTGATCTCAGAAGGAAGAGACAAGTGCTTACAATTATTTCAAGAGTATCAGTCTTTACATAAGACGATATATTAACTCAGCTTTTACTGATCAAATAAGCATAATTGCAGGCTCTGAATATTTGATATAAGGGCTGTCGGTGGACAAATATAGGTGCGCCCTTTTTATACAGAATTTCTGACTGTCGAGAAGACCGGAATAGAATCATCATTTCGCGACGGATCATCAATTCGCGACGGGAACGGTGCCAGCCGCCAGGTGCTTGACGCGCGTAAGAACTTCCCAGGAAAATCCCCGGGGCCTGCAGGGAAAAACCGCGTTATTGGTGAACACAGGATCCGCCTCCAGATCAAAGGGAGAGGCGTTCACGGCCGCGTCCCACAGGGGTGTTCCGGGAATGGGGGTGAACCAGGCGGGAATCGGCGTAATCCCCGCTTCCCGCGCCATGCGGATGGACGATTCCAGGGATTCCAGCCGCTGGTTCGGCAGTCCGGCCAGGAGATAGGCCCCGAGCTGCTCCCGGCGGAATCCGGCCTGGTGGAGGCAGGCTACGGCCTGCCGGAATTCCTCCTCCGTCACCTTGGCATCCAGGGCCTTGCGCTTGTCAAAGGCCGTGGTTTCCAGGCCGAGGCGGATGGTTTTGAACCCCGCCCGCTTCATGAGCGTCGCGGTTTCCATGGTGATTTCCCGCAGGTGCAGGGCGTTGGGCGTGTGAAAGCGCAGGGACAGACCGGAACGGAGTACCCCGTCCAGCAGCGGCAGGATATGACGCCGTGGATCCACGAGCAGGGCGTCATCATAAAAAACGATGTCCGCGGTGCGGTGGCGGGCATGCTGCCGCTTCAGCTCCTCCAGCACCAGGGTCCAGTGGCGCCGGTGCATCTGTGGTTCCAGAATCTTGCTGGCGCAATAGGCGCATTGGAACGGACATCCCCGGGTGGTCAGAAGCGGAATAAAGGGGACACCGTGCTGGCAGTCCAGGGCCGGATCAGGCCAGCGGGCAAAATCCCGGAAGTCCGGATGGCTCCCGGGCGGTGATGCCGGTTTTCCGGAATATGCGCCGCCGGCCTTATTTTCCGGATCCGGGGGAAAGCCGGTAAGGCGGGCGATCAGGGGAAACAGATCCGCCGCCGGATCACCGGTGACCAGATAGTCCGGATCACAGGCCTGACGGGCGTGATGCGGCAGCAGCCGGGCGTAGATGCCTCCGAGGATGACGGGACTGCCAGGCCAGACGTTCCGGATTGCCCGGATGGTTTCCGCCACGCCGGGATACCAGTAGGTCATCAGAGAGGTGACCAGGACCGCATCCGGCTTTCCCGCGCGGCGCAGATCCTCGGCAAACCAGTCCGGATCCATGCCGTAACGGCAGTAATGGCGGGGGATATCCCGCAGACCGGGAGGCGCGGGAATCCGGGTTTTGCGGTAAGGGCCGCGACCGCTCCGGGAAGAAAGAGATGATTTCGGCATCCGGGGATGGAAGCGGTCCAGACAGTCGATATAGGAAATCCGGCAGCCCAGCCGGCGCAGCATGGCCGCCAGGTATAACAGCCCCAGAGGACGGGCCCAGACATCATAGGCGGCAAAATCATGAATCCAGGGATTGATCAGGAGGAGATGAGGGCGGTCGGACATGGGAAAACGGAGAGAAAAGCACGGCAGCCAGGGCCAAAGTCAGTTATCCAGCAGTTCGGCGAAATAGCGCATGGTGGTTTTTTTCAGCTCCCGGCGGCTGTACAGCAGGCGGTAATCGGTTTCCCCGCAGGCTTCGGACATGCGCCGGGCCGTTTCCTCAAGTTTTTCATCCCCGGTCGCGTGAATCATGGTGTAGAGGTTGAAGGGCCAGTCTCCGGCCGGTTTCCGGTGATAGCAATGGGTCACTGCGTCAAAGCCCGCCAGCAGAAACCCCACCTCATCCATCCGCTCTTCCGGAATCTTCCACGCCACCATGGCGTTGGCGGTATACCCGGTTTTTTCATGTTTCAGGGTGGCGCCGAACCGCCGCAGGGAACCGTCTTCACGAAACCGGTTCAATGTTTCCAGCACCACCTCTTCCGTGGTGCCCACCCGCTGGGCAACGGCCGCGAACGGACGGGGCGTCAGGGGCAGATCCCCCTGCACGGCGGCGATAATTTTTTTTTCCAGTTCGCTTAACATTTGCCCGGTGTCCCGTACAGGAATTTGTTCATTTTCTTCACTCCATTTCCCTGCCCCTGAGCACTATCCCTGCTTCGAATTTTTCCAGAATCAGCCGGATATTGCCGGCGACCCCGGCCCGCAAAATGGCCCGAAGCTGGGCAGGAATTGACGGCTCTTAAAAAAATTATAGCATACTCAAGACCGGAATAGAATCATCATTTCGCGACAGGTCATCAATTCGCGACGGAAAAACTGCCGGGCCGGAGGCACGGAGAACTGCGGTCCCTGCCCCCCTCCCCCGAGCAGTCCGCCTCGCTACCCAGGACTGGACGGGTTCCTGCGGACGATCCCCCTTCCGCGCCGCGCGCCCCTCCCGCTCCTTTCCCCGATTTCCCTCCCCTTTCGTTTGAATTTTTTCCTTTTCGCCGCTATATTTCGAATTTGTTTTTTTTCTTTCCTGGGATTCCCGCTCCCCCAGAATCAAGGAGAACGGCATGACGGAAACATCCGAAGCCCCGGCCCGTGAATTTCGACCCGCCGAAGGCCGATCCTTAAGTCCGCCTTCCTGGATGAATCTGGATTTCCGGCAGGATCACATCGGCCCGGTCCACGGCATTAACGACCGCCTGCCCGTGTATTTTCTCACGGAACTGATGGGCGCGGCCCCGGGCCTTTCGCCGGAGCGCCTGCAAATGGACTGCCATTTTCTGGACTGGGCTTCCCTGCTGAAGGAGGCCTCATGAACGAGATCCGCAGGGATGTCTCCCAAAGCGGCGCCGTGGCCGTGGTCGGGGGCGGCGTCGGCGGAATGCAGGCGGCCCTGGATCTGGCCGACGCCGGCTTCCGGGTCCACATCGTGCAGCGGGACTCCGCCATCGGCGGTACAATGGCCATGCTGGACAAAACCTTTCCCACGGGCGACTGCGCCATGTGCATGATTTCGCCCCGCATGGTGGAGGCGGGCCGGCATCCCGGCATCAAACTGCACACCCTGAGCGAAGTGGTCTCCCTTTCCGGGGTGCCCGGCGATTTCCGCCTGAAAATCCACGAGAAACCCCGGTATGTGGACCCGGAAAAATGCACGGGCTGCGGGGATTGCGAACAAAAATGTCCCGGAAAGGCCAAAAGCGGCTTTGAGCAGGGGCTGGCCCGGCGCAGGGCCATTTATTCCCTGCTGCCCCAGGCCGTGCCCCACACCCGGGTCATTGATCCGGAGAAATGCCTTCGTCTGACCAAAGGCAAATGCGGCAACTGCGAAGCGGTCTGCCCGGCCGGCGCCATCAATTATAATGACAAGGCAAAGGATTACGAACTCCGGGTCGGCGCCGTGATTTTAAGTCCGGGGCTGGACCGTTACGATCCCGGCGTCCGGGGCGAACTGGGATACGGGCGCTGGCCCAATGTGGTCACCTCCCTCCAGTTCGAGCGGATTCTGTCCGCCTCCGGCCCTTTCCGCGGCGAAATCCGGCGGCCTTCGGACGGCGCTCATCCCGAAAAAATCGCGTGGATCCAATGCGTGGGCTCTCGCGACCCCCACAAGGCCAATCCCTGGTGCTCCTCGGTCTGCTGCATGTATTCCGCCAAACAGGCCATTATCGTCCGCGAGCACGACGCCGGAATCCAGCCCACGATTTTTTATATGGACATGCGCTCTTTCGGGAAGGATTTCGATAAGTACATCGACCGGGCCAAAACCGAATTCGGCGTGAACTATTGCCGGGCCATGATTTCGGACGTGAAGGAAGAGGCGGGCACGGGCCGTCTCCGCCTGCGCCACGCCGCCCCGGACGGAACCCTGGTCACGGAAGTTTTTGACATGGTCGTGCTCTCCGTGGGCATGCAGCCCCACCGGGACGTCGTTGATCTGGCCGGACGTCTGGGCGTCTCCCTGACGCCCGAAGGCTTTGCCGCCGCCAGTGATTTCGCCCCGGTGGAAACCAGCCGCCCCGGCGTGTACGCAGCGGGCTCGTTTCAGGGGCCAAAGGACATCCCCGCCACCGTGACCCAGGGATCGGCTGCGGCCGGACAGGTTCTGGCCCTGCTGGCCGGTTCTGCCGGAACGGAAATCAAGGTTCCGCAGCCCCCGCCCGAGCGGGAGGTCTCCGGCGAAGAACCCCGGATCGGGGTCTTTGTCTGCCACTGCGGGGTCAACATCTCCCAGACCGTGGACGTAAAACAGGTGGCTGACCGCATGAAAAACGAGGACGGGGTGGCCTATGCCGGAGATCTGCTCTACGCCTGCTCCCCGGACGGCCAGGAGCGCATTCAGGAGCTGGTGCGCGAGAAGGGCCTGAACCGGGTGGTGGTGGCATCCTGCACGCCCCGGACCCACGCCCCGCTCTTTCAGGACACCATCCGCGACGCCGGGCTGAACAAATACCTGTTTGAGCTGGCCGACATCCGCGAGCAATGTTCCTGGTGCCATATGGGACGCCCGGAAGAAGCCACGGAAAAGGCCGGGGAAATCGTGCGCATGGGCGTGGCCAAGGCCCGCCTGCTGGCGCCCATTCCCTCGTCCTCGGCGCCGGTGACGCCCTCGGCTCTGGTGGTGGGCGCGGGCGCGGCCGGCATGACGGCGGCCCTGGCCCTGGGCGGCATGGGCTTCGGGGTCCATCTGGTGGAACGCGAAGACACCCCCGGCGGCCTGCTCCGCCGCGTTTTCCGCCATCTGGACGGCGGGGACACGCAAAAATTTCTGCAGGAGCGCATCGCGGCCGTGACCGCGCACCCGAAAATCACCCTGCACACGGGCTGCGAAGTGGAAAAAACCGACGGCTTCGCCGGCAATTTTGAAACAAAGCTGACCTCGGGCGCACGTTTCTCCCACGGGGCCGTGATCATCGCCTCCGGCGGGGTGGAATACGAGCCCGCACCGGGCGAATACGGGTTCGGCGACCCGCGCGTCATCACCCAGCGGGATCTGGAGGCCCGCCTTGCCGCCGGCGCGGACCTGTCCGGCCACACCCTGATGATCCAGTGCGTGGGCGGACGGGAGGAGCCGGATAATTACTGCTCCCGGATCTGTTGTCAGGACGCGATCAAAAACGCCGTGGCCCTCAAGGAGCGCGACCCCGCCGCCGAAGTGACGATTCTCTACCGGGATCTGCGCACCTACGGCCTGCGGGAAAAATTCTACCGGAAGGCCCGGACCCTCGGCGTAAACTTCATCCGCTTCGATCTGGACCGGAAACCAGAAGTGGAGACCTTCGGCTCCTCCCTGACCGTGCGGGTCCGGGATGAAATCCTGCGCCGCGACCTCCTTGTCCATCCGGACCGGGTGGTGCTGTCCACCGGGCTGCGGCCCCATCCGGCCACCAGGGACATTGCCTCCAAATACCGGCTGAACTGCAATCTGGACGGCTTTCTGCTGGAGGCCCACGTCAAATTGCGGCCCGTGGATTTTCCCGGCGAAGGCATTTTTCTGGCCGGACTGGCCCATGCGCCCAAAAATCTGGACGAGACCCTGGACCAGGCCCTGGCCGCCGCCGGACGGGCCGGGGTACTGCTGCGCCGGGACCGCCTTCCCATCTCGCCCCTGATCGCCCGGCACGACCGCGATCTGTGCATGTCCTGCCTGGCCTGCGTTCGGCTCTGCCCCTTTGATTCCCCCTTTGTGGACAAGGACGGCAAGGTGAGCCACAACGAGGTGAAATGCACGGGCTGCGGTGTCTGCGCCGGGGTTTGTCCGGCCGGGGCCTTTCAGGTGAACGGATTCCGGGACGACCAGATCCTCGCCATGATCGACGCCCTGCCCGATCCCGCAGGCGTGGAAACGCCCGGCGTGGAGGCCCCTGCCGATTCCGTCCGAAAGGAGACCGCATGAGCGCGCCGTCTCAAACCGCAGCGGTGGACGCCGCCGCCCCGCAGCCCGTGATTCCCCGGGGCTGGACCCCCCGGATTCTGGCCTTTGCCTGCCATTACTGCGCCTTTGCCGCCGCTGATCTGGCCGGGGTGATGCGTCTTTCCTATTCGCCCGGCGTGCGGATCGTCCGCCTGCCCTGCACCGGCAGGCTGGACCACGGCCATGTTCTCCGGGCCTTTGAGCGGGGCGTGGACGGCCTGTTCGTGGCCGGCTGACTGGAAGGCCAATGCCATTTTCTGGAGGGAAATGCCAACGCGGCCCGGAGAATCCGGCGCCTGAAAACCCTGCTGCCCCAGGTGAAGATTGCGGCCGAACGGGTGGAAATGTATCATCTGTCCGCCGCCATGGGCTTCCGCTGGGCCGAGATCTGCGAAGAATTCACCGGTCGGATCCGCGAACTGGGGCCCTCCCCTGTTCGCCTGGCCCTGGAGAAAAAAGCGGCCGGAATCCATCCGCAGCCGGAAAAGGAAAGCGGGAAATGATCGTCGGAGAACAAAAACATCCGGATGAAATCTGGGAAATGATCCGGGAGCACAAACGCGTGCTGGTCCTCGGCTGCAACACCTGCGTGGCGGTCTGCCACCAGGGCGGCAATAAAGAGGCGGGAATTCTGGCATCCCTGTTGCGCATAAGGGCCATCCAGGAAGGCCGGGACATGGAAATCGTCCACGCCGGTATTGAGCGCCAATGCGATCACGAGTTTTTCCCCCCCGTGGAAGCGCAGATGCAGGAGACTGAAGCCGTACTTTCCACGGCCTGCGGCATCGGGGTGCAATTCTGCGCGGAAAAATACCCCAGGCCCGTCTATCCCGCCCTGAACACCGTTTTTCTCGGCGCGGTGGAAGAGCTGGGCCGTCACGTCGAACGCTGCCAGGCCTGCGGCGACTGCATTCTGGGCCGCACCGGCGGCATCTGCCCGGTGGCCCGGTGCGCCAAACGGGTGATGAACGGCCCCTGCGGCGGTTCCATCCGGGGCCGGTGCGAAGTCAACAGGGAGCTGGACTGCGTCTGGCAGCTCATCGTCAACCGCCTGAAGCTGCTGGGCCGCATGGATGACTACGAAACCCTGACGCCCCTGAAGGACTGGGCCGCCGACCGGTCCGGCGGCCCCCGCAAACTGGTGAGGGAGGATCTGCTGAAGGAGGATCTGCCGAAATGACCGACCAGACCGCAAGCGGCGACCGGACCCCCGGCCGGCTGAAAAAAATCATGGCGGCCGGCCATTTCGGCGTGACCTCGGAATGCGGCCCGCCGCGCGGCAGCGATCCCGAGGTGCTCGTCAAAAAGGCGAACCTGATCCGCAACCATGTGGACGCCATCAATGTGACGGACAACCAGACCGCAGTCTGCCGCATGTGCTCCCTGGCCGCCTGCATCCGTCTGAAAACCCTGGGCGTGGAGCCGGTCTTGCAGATGACGACGCGGGACCGCAACCGCATCGCCCTGCAAAGCGATATTCTGGGCGCGGCCGCCTGGGACATCCACAACATCCTCTGTCTTTCCGGTGATCACCAGAGTTTCGGCGACCACAAAAGCGCCCAGAACGTCCACGATCTGGATTCCATGCAGCTGCTCCAGACCGTCCGCCTGATGCGCGACGAGGGAAAATTCATCGGCGGCGGCGACATCAGCCGCCCGCCCCGCATGTTCGTGGGCGCGGCGGCCAATCCCTTTGCCGACCCCTTTCCAATCCGCGTGCCCCGTCTGGCCAAAAAAGTGGCGGCCGGGGCCGAGTTCATCCAGACCCAGTGTGTTTACAATCTGCACAAATTCAAGAAGTGGATGCGGGGCGTGGTGGACCGGGGGCTTCACGAAAAGGTGTACATCATGGCCGGAATGACGCCCATGCGCTCCGTGGGCATGGCCAAATACATGAAAAACCGCGTCCCCGGCATGGACGTGCCCGATGAACTCATCCAGCGCCTGGCCGGAGTGGAAAAGGAAAAACAGGCTGCGGAAGGCGTCAATGGTGGAAGGCGTGCGCGGATTTCACGTCATGGCCATCGAATGGGAGCAGATCGTCCCGGAAATCGTGGAGCGAACCGGCGGTTTGTATCCCCGCCCGCAGATTTCCGGTGAAGGGGGAGAATAGGCCGTCAGGGGAAACGGTGGACCTGGCGGAAGGTTTTCGCGCCTTTTATATGGGGTGGCGGCATTTTCTACCAAAATGCCATCTTTACAAAATACAGCATAGTCTTCCCTTTGTTTTTCCCAATCTTTTAGGATTGATTCTACCGAATCGTAATGATTTTGTTTCATACTTCTTTATTTGATATTTATTTGGACAGCCCTTAGTACGTAGTGGCACCGCGCAATCGCGGTGCCATCCCGGCATTATGCGGCAAACTATTGCATCAAGCCGGTTGCAATGTCTGTATCCCAAGAATTTCTTCCTTTATCGTGATTTCAGCCTCCCACAAATCTACGGCTCGTTGCAGATTCAGCCAAAAATCTGGAGAATTACCAAAAAGTTTGGATAATCTTAGTGCCATATTGGGGCTTACAGATCTTCGCTCACGTATCAATTCATTAATGGTTTGTCTTGAAACCCCAATGGATTCAGCTAATGTTGTTACTGACAGGCCATAATCAGGAAGAAATTCTTCGCGTAGAATCTCACCCGGATGGATGGGAGTTCTTTTCATGTTTTCGGTGTTCGGAAAGCTCACTTTTTACCTCAATATTTTAATGATAATCACAAACTTCAACATCATAAACATCTGGCCCATCAAAAGAAAAACATATGCGCCACTGATCGTTTATGGAAATGGAATGCTGCCCCTTCCGATCTTTTTCAAGAGAATGAAGCCGATTGCTGGGTGGCACTCTCAAATCATCCAGTTTTGTCGCCGCATTTATTTCATCAAGTTTCCGAAGTGCCCTTCTTTGTATCGAAGGAGGAAATTTACGAGATTTTCCCGTTAAATAAAGGGATTGGGTATTTTTGTCTGCGAAAGATTTAATCATGGAACATTCTTCAAGGCGTAGTATTTTCTGACGAAAATTTCGAAATAAAGACAATAAAAACTATCAACTTTCTGGTTTTACTTAAATAATATAGCTTTCTGGTTTTACTTAAATAATATAGCATTCGAAATATAATAACATTACGCATTGAGGATATGGATACGTGACAACGAGAAATGTGACAGTTGTCAACAATGATTTTTCCATCCGATGACAAGTTTACCGGCGCGGTTTTTGACAATCCGGATGAACGTCCGCAGCGCATTAAGTGCTACCAATAAAAACAATAACGTGAAACGTGACAGTTGTCAACAACGATTTTTTCATCCGATGACAAGTTTACCGGCGCGGTTTTTGGCAATCCGGATGAACGCCCGCGATGAATCGGCCCGCAGAGTTCATCGTTTTTGCTCAAACGCCGATGGCGGCACATGAAAGGTGGAAGGCGTGCGCGGATTTCACGTCATGGCCATCGAATGGGAGCAGATCGTCCCGGAAATCGTGGAGCGAACCGGCGGTTTGTATCCCCGCCCGCAAATTTCCGGTGAAGGGGGCGCCAACGCCGCCTGAAAAATTCAGATCGTTTTTGCTTGACAAGCTCTTCAAAATACGGGATACGTACATTGTACGCACAATCAAGGGGGGGGTGCCATGTAAAGCATAAGCGAGGCGTTCTGTATACTTCTGAATTCTCTAATAATATACTTTGTACCCATTTAGGGATCTCTGAATCTCCTGCAATATAGGTGTAGATATGGAAAATCATCGTACTGAAAGATTAAATCTACGATTGACATCATCTCAAAACAGCCTTATTCGCCGGGCCGCAGAGACAACGCACAAAAGCGTATCGGCGTTTGTTCTTGAAAGTGCCTGTATTGCCGCTGAAAATGCAATATTGGATCAACGTCTTTTTTTTCTTGATGAAGAAGAATTGAATAAATTTCAGGAGGCGCTTGAACGTCCAGCGACCATGAAGCCCGGTTTGAAAAGGCTAATGAAGAGCAAACCACCATGGCATCAGACGTTTTAAAACCTGTCAGGATAGACAAGCACCACAAAACGGGTGCATTTGATTGCGGCGAAGAGACATTGAATACCTGGCTGAAACGGTTTGCATTGCCAAACGATGCCTCCGACTCCGCGAAGACAGTTGTGGTCTCTGAAAAAAACAGCAACCAGGTTGTGGCGTATTACAGCCTTGCCACCGGTTCCGTCGAACCTGATGACGCGACAGCCAGGATCAAAAAAGGGCTTTCCCGGAATCCGATACCGGTGGTGCTGTTGGCGAGACTTGCCGTTGACTTGAAATATCAAGGGATGGGACTTGGGAAAGGCTTATTGAAAGATTCGATTCTTAATATCATAAACGCATCCGAATATGTAGGTATTCGTGCCATACTGGTTCATGCGAAAAATGAAAAGGCCCTTGCATTTTACGAGAAATACGGATTTGAACTTTCGCCGGTGAAAGAATTGATGATGATGCTTTTGCTGAAAGATGCACGGAAGTCCGTTTAAAACGGCTCATTGAGCATAAGGCCAAAACATGCAGAACCGCCTTTCCCCGACCGCCGGGGAAAGGCGGTTTTTTGCGCGGTCGCTTCGCGGATTGACCTTGGCCTCTGAATTGGGATAGTGTTTTTCCAGAACTAAAGATTGAACTAAAAATCAGGGTTGCATTTTTTTCAACAAAAAATACATACAGGCCATTGAGAAATGTGTTGTTCTAATCCGATTTCACTCTCTCAAAAGGCCGAAACCCATTCAGCAGCACCGGAGTGACAAAAAAATCAGCGGCCAACGCAGCGAGGATACCGGCCGGGATCAGGATGCCCAGGTTATTATACACATTGACAACAGAAGTCATGCAGGCTGAAAAATTGAGCACCAGCACCGTCGAGGTCATCACCAGGGCAACACCAACGGCGGTAAAGGCCCGCCTGATGCTTTCCCGGTAGCTGCCACAACGCTCATATTCGAGTTGACAATGATTGATAAAGTGGATGGTATCATCCACCGCCAACCCCAACAGCATGGGCATCAGGGTTACGGTGATCATATCCAGCGGAATATTGGCAAACCCCATGATTCCGCCAACCAAAAGGGCCGGGGATATATTGGGGATCATGGCGATCAAACCAACCCTGATACTGCCGAGCACCACAATCATCAGTACGGTAATCACCCCCAGGGAAATGAAAAAGGACCGCACCTGCCCCCAGGTCACGTAGTCCTGCATAACAGAGTACTGGGAAATCGAACCAATGAGCAGGATCCTGGCATGGGGGAAAAGCTCCTTGCCCCGATGCTGGATCTGCCTGAGCTCCCGTGAGGCCTCGCCCGAGTTATAGTCATCAACCTCCACGGCGAGACGCAGCCGCTGATAATCATAATCCACCCATTTTTCAACTTCCACCCCGCCCGCATTTTCGTAGAGCAGCAGAAGCTGGGCTATCATCTCCCGGCTCTCGGGGATACGGTAATAGGCCGGGTCTCCGTTGTTGACCACCTGGTTCATATCCTTGATGATATCAAGCAGCGAGCTGGTTTTCTTGGTCAGCCGAAAGGACTTGACCTCTTCTATGAGCTGCTGAAATTTACGCAGATTCTCCGGATCTTTTATCGCATCCGGCTGATCAAACTCAATGGCCACATCATAGGAATAAAGAGATCCCACAGGTGTTTGCCCAATTGCATGGAGACGATTGACATAGGGGACGTCAAGGCCCATGGAGCGGCGCAGATCAAAGGAGACATCAAATCGGGTAATACCGAAAAAACAGGACACAACAATGAGAATAACGATGGCATAGGTCAGCTTTGGCCGGGCAAGAACCCGCCTGCCCATACCCTCCATAAGCCGCTCCAGCAGCCGCCCGCCATTTTTTGTATAGTCCGCATTGGGTTTGCGGTCTTTGCCAAAACTGAGCAGTGAGGGCAGCAGCACAAGAACCAGAATATAGGTCAGCCCGACCAGGCAGGCAGAGGTTAACCCCACCCAGCGCAGCACCCTGAGGGGAACAAAGAGAAAAGAGAGCAGTGCGGCAATGGTGGTCAGGGCACTGAACAGCAGTGGCCAGCCGGTCTCTTGTACCGCATGAACCACAGCCTGATGCCGGCTGCCAGTTTTCAAGAATTCACGGGTGAAAAAATTGAACAGATGGATGGAATAGCCGATGGATATGGCCAGAACCAGTGCCAGTGGCAGAAACAGCATCGACGGATCAAAACGAATCCCCAGGAAGCCCTCACACCCCAGGATAAGGATAATAGAGCTGATCACCGTCAATAGCGGAAAGATGACCCCGCGAACACTCCGCAGAAAAATAATTAGAAGACCGATGGTCACAAGCAGGCCAATTCCGAAGGTCTTCGGCGTTTCTTTTTTGAAGAAAGACATCTTTTCAATATTGATGATTGGCAACCCCGTGGTTTTGGGATGGAGTATCTTGTATTTTTCCTGGCCAACAACCTCATTGAAAATCCGTCCCACGGCAAAATCCGGGTTCTCTGACATCTCTTTTTGCCAGTCATCAGGGATCGGTTTCATGCGCAGAACCAGCCAGGTATATCGGCCATCCCCGGAGACGATCCGGTTTTTCATCGCAGGTTTGGCAAAGGCCATCCCTTTTATTTTTTGCAGGGTTTCCGGCGAAGTGGGGACTGGATCGGGCACCAGATCAATGATCTCAAGGCCCTCTTCTGTACCAAGGGTAAATTCAAAATCGGTTAAAGAGACCACCTCATCGGCATAAGGAACCTTTTTCAGCAGTTCCCTGCCCAGCTCCCGTATCTTTGATAAGACCTGGCTGTCAAAGACATCCTCTGCCTCCACCAGCACCGCGCAGAAATCATCATTGCCAAAAATCTTTTCAAAACGCTCCCGGGCTGCAAGCAGGGCGTCATCTTCCAGAAACCAGTTTTTGGTATCGACATCGGGCTCGATCTGCCGGATACCAAAGCATGCCGTGCCAACAAGCAAGGCGAAGAAAATGAGATTGACCCATCTGAAGCGGACAATAAACTCTCCCGCCGCCTGAAAACGGGTATTGATCTTTTCGATATTGAGCATGGCAACTCCATCGCTTAACAGCTGTATTCTCCAGAAAAAGTATTGTTGATCGCATGGTAAAGCAAAAGAGGGCGGCATTCCACCAAATACGGGAATAAAAATACCGGAATCGGGAAAGTAGCTGAAATTGTTTAAGTACAAAGAGATCAGGGGGGGGTGGCCTCAATATTATGTAGTATTAAGCTGCCAGAGAAAAACCATATTGATCAATCTTAAAAGTTGATCCAGTGGATAAAAAAAGAAATGCAATCGGAGGCTGGAGATTGTAAAGCGCCCTGAAAACGCCGGTGGATTCAGCCTTCTCCCCCGACAATGGGTTGTCGAGAGGACGTTTTCCTGGTAGTATCGCTGTCAGCGTTTGAGCAAAGACGATGAACTGCGGACCGATTCATCACGGACGTTCATCCAGATTGCAATAACCAGTAATAATGATCAGTAATATGGTACGCCGGTTGGACTCAGCTGCCTGATGCTGATTCTAGTTTTCGAACACCTTCATAGTTTGTCCAGAGCCCCAAATTTATAAAAATCTTAACGCATGAACAGGATCTGCCCGCAGGAACCTGTTCACGGAGAACCTGCCTATGGAAAATCTGCTCGGCATTGCATTGAATTCGATTTTTGTGGGCAATATCCTGCTGGCCTATTTTCTTGGCATGTGTTCGTTTCTGGCCGTCAGCCGGCGGATGGAAACCGCTGTGGGGCTGGGGTGTGCCGTTATTTTCGTGCTTACCATCACCACGCCGGTCAACTGGCTGATCTACCATTATCTGCTGGCGCCGGGCGCCCTGTCCTGGGCGGGACTGCCGGATGTGGATCTCAGCTTTCTCAAATTCATTATTTTCATCGCGGTTATTGCCGCTCTGGTGCAGGGCGTGGAAATGATCATTGATCGCTTTGCTCCGGCCCTGTACAATGCTCTGGGCGTATTTCTGCCGCTGATCGCGGTGAACTGCGCCATTCTCGGCGCGTCCCTGTTCATGGTGGAACGGGCCTATACCTTTCCCGAGGCTGTGGTGTTCGGAACCGGCAGCGGCATCGGCTGGGCCGTGGCCATCATCGCCATGGCGGCGATACGCCGCAAGATGTGGTATGCGGACATCCCGCAGGGGCTGGAAGGCTTCGGCATCAGCATGATTGTCACCGGACTGATCGCCATGACCTTCATGATCTTTTCCGGCATTACCCTCGGATAGGATAACATCATGATATACTTGATTTCCATGGCGGTTTTTTCCGGCATTATCTTTTCCCTGACCGGCGTGATCATGCTGGTGGAGGCCCGGATCATGCGTCGGGAAGACTGCACCGTTTCCATCAACAACGATCCGGACAAGGCGGTGCGGACACCGTCGGGGGGGACTCTTTTGGGCGCTTTGTCCGCAAACGGGATCTTTCTCCCCTCCGCCTGTGGGGGGAGCGGATCCTGCGGCACCTGCAAGTGCCGGGTGGACGGGGGAGCCGGTGACGTGCTGCCCACGGAACTGCCCCATCTCAGCCGCCGGGAAATCAAGGAAAATATCCGCCTGGCCTGTCAGGTGAAGGTCAAGGAAGACATGAACATCCGCCTTCCTGACGAGATTTTCCATATCCGGAAATACGGTGCCGTGGTGGTATCCAATGAAAATGTGGCCACGTTTATCAAGGAACTGGTACTGCGGCTGGAAGACGAGCCCCTGAACTTCAAGGCCGGGGCTTATATCCAGATTGATATCCCGGAATATGAAACCGCCTTCACCGGATTTAATATTGAGGACCAGTACCGCCCCGACTGGGATAAATATAATTTATGGGGGCTGCGTTCCCGTTCGGACGAAGTCGTGTTCCGCGCCTATTCCCTGGCCAATCCGCCGTCGGAAGGCGAGGTGCTCAAATTCACCATCCGCATTGCCGCCCCGCCGCCGGGACGAATGGACCTGCCCCCGGGCGTGGGCTCGTCCTATGTATTCCATCTGCAGCCCGGGGACCGGGTCACGCTGAGCGGCCCCTACGGAGATTTTTTCGTTAAAAACACGGAGCGGGAAATCTGTTTCATCGGGGGAGGGGCCGGCATGGCGCCCATGCGCTCGCATATTCTGGACCAGTTGCGGGATCAGGAAACCGGCCGGAAGATCTCGTTCTGGTACGGGGCCCGCAGCTGCAAGGAAATGTTTTATGACGAGGAGTTCAAGGCCCTGGCCGAAAAAAAGAAGAATTTTTCCTATAATGTGGCCCTGTCCGATCCGCTTCCGGAAGACAACTGGGAAGGAATGGTCGGTTTTATCCATCAGTGTCTGCACGATGAATATCTGGCCTCTCATCCTGATCCCGGGGAAATTGAATATTATCTGTGCGGACCGCCCGTGATGATTGACGCGGTGGAAGAAATGCTGGACAGCCTTGGCGTGGAGCCGGAAATGATCGCTTATGATAAATTCGGGTAGGTGCTCCGCGGAGCATCAGAACACGTACAGGAAAGGATCTTGCGTTTCTCCCTTCTGTATGTTTTTTTGTAACTGTTCCGCACTAAAAAATGTAAAAAACTGCATTTTTTGACAGGATTTTTATGAAAAACTGACAAAAACCTGTCATGGGATTTCTCCTTTATTCCTGTCGGATTTTGTGTAATATAAAAAAATCAGAGAGATTCTCCCAATCCTTTTTTACCGAACGGACAACCGTCACCACCCCTCAATTTATGGAACCAGCATCATGACCACCGAATCCCAGATTCAGATTCAGAATCAGATTCAGGAAATGGCCCGATCAGCCCGGAACGCGGCAGCGGATATCGCCAAATGCCCGACTGACCGGAAAAACGCTTTGCTGCACGACCTTGCCAACCGGATCATCGCCGCAGCGCCGGCCCTCAAGGCGGAAAACGCCAGGGATCTCGAATACGCGCGGAAAAAAGGACTGTCCCCGGCCATGATCGACCGCCTGACCCTGAGCGACAGCGTGATTTCCGGCATGGCCGGCGGCCTGCGCGAAGTGGCGGTTCTTCCCGATCCCGTAGGATCCACCACCGGCTCCCAGGTGCGACCCAATGGGCTGACCGTGTCCCGCCGGCGCATCCCCCTGGGCGTGATCGGGATCATTTATGAATCCCGGCCCAATGTGACCATTGACGCGGCCGGCCTCTGTCTCAAGGCGGGCAACGCAGTGATCCTGCGCGGGGGATCCGAGGCCCTGCATTCCAACCAGGCCCTGGCCGGGCTCGTGGGCGAAGCCCTGGCCGCTGCCGGGCTGCCGCCGGCCGTAATCCAGGTCATCCCCATGCGGGACCGGGAGGCCGTCACCGCCATGCTGTCTCAGGAAGAATCCATTGATCTCATCATTCCCCGGGGCGGCGAAGGGCTGATCCGCTTTGTGACGGCCAATTCCATGATCCCGGTATTGAAGCATTATAAAGGCGTGTGCCATGCCTATGTGGACCAAGGCGCGGACATGAAAATGGCCGAAGAGATCGTTATCAATGCCAAAGCCCAGCGTCCCGGTGTGTGTAACGCCCTGGAAACCCTGCTGGTGCATGAAAAGGCGGCCCCGGAGTTTCTCCCCGCCATGGCGGCCCGCTGCGCTGACGCCGGCGTGACCCTGCGGGGATGCCCGGAAATCCGGAAATTCGTGCCCGCCGCCGAAGCCGCCACGGAAGAAGACTGGGAAGCCGAATACCTGGACCTCACCCTGGCCGTGCGCATGGTACCGGATATGGATGCGGCCCTGGACCATATCCGCCGATACAGCTCTTCCCATACGGAGGTCATCATTACCCGCGATTACGAACGCAGCCGCCGGTTCATCGCGGAAGTGGATTCCTCGGCCGTGATGGTCAACGCCTCCACCCGGTTCAATGACGGGAATCAATTGGGCCTGGGCGCGGAAATCGGCATCAGCACCAGCAAGCTTCATGCTTTCGGCCCTATGGGCATTGAGGAACTCACCACCACCAAATTCATTGTAGAGGGGAACGGACAGATCCGTGAATAATTCGCTTGCCAACACCATGCCCGCGTTCGGCATTCCGAACGCATCGGCTTCCGATCCGGATACCTATCTCAGAAGCGCCCTGAAAATGAAGGCCGGCATGCCCGTGGTACTGGATATGACCGGCCTGACATCAGTGGCCGACTGTTTCATCCTTCTCAGCGCCTCTTCCACGAGGCAGGTGGGCGCCATTGCGGAACATCTCCGCCGCGACCTGAAAAAACAGGGGATCGCACCCATATCCGTCGAGGGAACGGAAGAAAATACCTGGGTATTGATGGATTACGGGGATATCGTCCTCCATATTTTTTATGAATCCGTGCGCGGTGTTTATGACCTGGAAAGTCTCTGGTCCGAGGCCCGAAGGATCAGACCTCCCTCACTCCTGGAATGGGAAGAACGCATGGCCGCCGAACCGGTGGACGGCGGGGAGGATGAAAAAAGTCCTCTGGCCCGGTACCGGGACGCGAACGATGACTGGGAAGAAGTATAAGGAGTGCGCCGTGAGTTTCGAGATTCCGAGAATGCGCTCCCGGAAACGGGGCGTCCCGGCAGCGGAAACGCCGGCGCCGGACACCCTGACTGATTATATCACCGGAAGGGAAGTCCCCAATAGCGGCGCCGAAGCCAACCGCCAGGCCGTGGAACGCAAACTGGTGGAAGACAGGGGTTATACCCTGGAGGATATTGAGGTCGGCACACCCATAAAGGTCCGGATCGGGGAAGAAATCCATGCTTCCCGCCTGGACCTGCTCATCCGTATGGACGGCGTTCCGGTCATGGCCGTGAAATGCGTGCCCGGCTCCCTCAGCTCCCGCGAGCGGGAAATGCTGGCCGCCTGCCGCCTGTTCGGAGACCGGATCATTCCCCTGGCCCTGATATCCGACGGAAAAGCGGTCATCCTGCTTGATGCGCTCGCCGGAAAACAGATCGGCGATGACTGGAACGCCGTTCCCGACCGCGCGGCAGCCAGAGTCCTGGCTTCTGCGGAGCCGGTCATATTTCCGGAAAAAAAGCGGCACCGGGAAGGACTGGTGTTCCGCTCCTATGACAGCATGACGGTACACCGGAATTGACACCCCCCGTTTCCCCTGATCCGGGCTCATGGAATGCTTCGGATCCTGAAAACGCACCGAATCCGGCGGATCGGCGCATTCTGGTATTTATACGCTCTCCCTTTGAAGGCCCGGTGAAAACCCGGCTATCTCCCACTCTTTCGAAAACACAGCGCCGGGAACTCTATCGGGCCTTTGTCGAAGATATCGTATCCGAATTCCGATCCGCAAGGGCCCGTCTGACCGTCTGTTTTACCCCGGCGGAAGCGGAAACCCGGGTCCGGGACTGGCTGGGCCCCGGGCCCGATTACCGGCCCCAGTCCTGCGGCGACCTGGGAGACCGCATGGACCGCGCTTTTTCGTCCGCCTTTGCCGAGGGCGCCGAGAAGGTCATCCTGACCGGATCGGATATCCCCGGCCTGACCGCCGCTGACGCGGAGAAGGCCCTTTCAGCCCTGGACGATCATCCGGTGGTTATCGGTCCTTCGTACGACGGCGGCTATTATCTCATCGGATTCCGCCGCGAGGCGTATCTGCCCGAGGTTTTTCATTCCATGGAATGGAGCCGGCCCTCTGTATTTCAACGGACCATACATACCCTGCGTCAGAATAATCGCGGCCCGGCCCGCATGCCCCCAAGGCGGGATATGGATACCCCCGAGGATCTGTGCCGGCTCATGGACGAGCTGGCGGAACCGGATGCCCCGCTGCACGCAGCCGCACCGGCCACCGCCGCCCGGCTGCTTGGCTGCGGCAACGATATACGCCCCTTCCGTCATTCCCGCGAAGCACGGCGTTGAGAAAGGCATAATAATCCGGTTTCGTTTCGGTGATCCGGTCTTTCATACGCGCGTCATGGGCGTGCCGGGGCGTGCATAGTATCTTTTTTTCCGGGTATCAAGAAATGGAATCCGCGTCATCCTCTTCTTCCGCGAGCCTGTTCCCATCGGCAGCCATCCACAGAAATGAAAGAACCGCCGCCGCCGCCATTCCCGCGCTGATGAGAAACATGGCCCGGCTTCCAGCGTCTTCCAGCACCCGGCCGCTGATACAGGAGCCGGCCATCATGCCGAGACCATAGCTCAGGCTGTTGTTCACGGCCTGGCCCAAGGTGCCGGCTTCTGCGGGCATCCGGCGGCTGATCCATAAAATACCTGCGATATGGAAGCTGCCGTAGGTGAAGGCATGCAGCAACTGGCTGGCCAGGATCATGTGGATACCGGTAAAAAAAGCCAGAAGCAGCCAGCGCACCACCGCCATGACGCAGGAAAATATCAGGAGAATTTCCAGACGGAAGCGGTGGGTGATCCATCGGGAGTGGAGCATGATAATAATTTCCACGCTCACGGCGGCGACCCAGGAAACCGCCATGAAACCCGGAGAACAGCCCAGTTCCTCCAGATGGATGGAAAAAAAGCCGTAATAGGCGCCGTGTCCGGCCAGCATGAAAAATCCGCCCGCCAGGAAAAGCACCGTTTCCCGGTTGCCAAAAAGCGGCCCGGCACCGGAAAGACGCAGCTTCCGCCGTACCGGAATCGGGGGAAACCGGAAACTGAGCACGGCCTGAGCCATGGACAGCCCCAGGATCACCGGCACGATGATCTTAATTCCGGACCGTTCGCAAAGCTGCCCCGCCGCCGTCACCACCAGGATAAAGGATACCGTACCCCAGACCCGGACCCGGCCGTAGGCACTGCGATCCGGTCCCAGAAGATCCATGGCATAGGCTTCGGTAAAGGAAATGATCGGGCCGTGAAAAATGCCGTGGCATACCGTGAGCAGCAGTATCGGCAGAAATCCAGTCACATCCAGGAATCCGGCCCAGAATACTGCGGCGGCGCAGGCGCAGAGGCGGAAAATGGGCCGCCGGCTTTTCAGCCGATCCGCCAGGACGGCCCAGATCAGGGAAAACACGACCGTGGTCAGGGACCGGGCTGACAGGATCACGCCGATACGGGCTTCGGAAAATCCCAGATGATACAGATACAGGGAAAAATAGGGCAGAAAAATGCCGAGGATGGAAAAATAAAGAAAATACTGGCATTTCAGCAGGCGGCGATCTTTCATGCAGGCAGGGCGATCACCGGTGAAATCAGGGGCCGCGTCCGCATCCGGCCCGGAAACCGGCGCCGGCGCACGGGGACATTTCACCCGGGGACGGGAAGCAGGGGATGTCATGGAACTCCTTTGGAAAAAACCGGCGGGAACAGAGGCCGGCCGCGTGAACGAAAAGTCCGCCATACCATTCCCCGAAAGAAGGGCCAACCATTTTCTTTACAAGGTTTTATGCCGATGTTACATTTTCCGTCGCTGAGATCTCTCATCATTATCAATCATATCTAAATGATAGACTGACCAGATGAAATTTCTCACAGCCATTCGCACACATGCGGCCGCGAGACGGCAGAGAATATTTTTGCGGAGCAGATGTCGGGAAGGAGAGGAAAATGGACTATATCAAAATTCGCCTCGGGGGAGCCATCGACGGACCGCCGCAACGGTTTGACAAAAATATGGAAGAAATGCTCAGGGTCTTGAATCCGCGGTTTAGTTGCGGAGAATGCTCCTGGACCCCTCCCATGGATATCATTGAAACACCGGAAGAAATCGTGATTTTCGCCGAAGTGGCCGGCGTGAAAAAAAAAGACCTGGATATTGAAATCAACTCAAAGGCGATGCGGATCTCGGGGAGCCGCCAGGGAATACCACCGGGTGGCTATGGACGGGCGACCTATCTTCTGGCTGAAATACAGTGTGGCGTGTTTGAACGCGTGTTGTATCTGCCCAAGCCAGTTAATACGGAAAAAGTGTCGGCCAGCTATGATGACGGCATGCTGCGCATCCGTCTGAAAAAACTGCCGGTGGAAACAAGTCATAAAGTGACCATTTCCGATTGAACCGGGCAGCCCAACGAAATTTTTCCGCTGGAGGTAAAGATATGGCACAATCCCAAACGGTTCCCACTCTTGAAACGGAACATCTGCCGGAAATCGTCCCCATCCTGCCGCTGTTCGACGCGGTGCTTTTTCCCAAAATGGTTCTCCCGCTCATGGTCATGCAGAAAGAAAGCGTACAGCTGGTGGATGAAGCCATGGCCGCCAACCGCATCCTCGGACTGACCGTGGCCAGACGCCCGATGGACGAGGATTTCGATCCCGCCCGCGATATGATGACCATCGGCGCGGGGGCCCTCATCCTGAAAATGGCCAAGCCGGAAGAAGACAAGGCCCAGCTGCTGGTGCAGGGGGTATCCCGGTTCAAAATCGAAGAATTCGTCGAAGGAAAGGATTATCTCAGGGCCCGCATCTCTTATCTCCAGGAAGAAGAGGCCAGGGGCACCATGATCACGGCCCTCATGTCCAATCTGGTCGAGCAGTTCACCAAGGTCGTGGAGATGGCGCCGGCATTGCCTGATGAACTGCTGGCCATGGCCAAATCCATCCAGGAGCCCGGCACCCTGGCGGATATGGTATCGGCCACCGTCAACGCCAAGGTGGAGGAAAAACAGAAAATCCTGGAGATCCTGGACGTGCAGCACCGCCTGAAGGAAGCCACCCGCCTGATCAGCCAGCAGGTGGAACTGCTGGAACTGGGCAATAAAATCCAGACCCAGGTCAAAGGGGATATGGACCAGAAGCAGCGGGAATATTATCTTCGGGAACAGCTCAAGGCCATCCGGGAAGAACTGGGCGAGACGGATGACGAAAGCGTGGAAGTGAACGAATACCGCGCTAAGATCGACGAGAAGAACCTGCCCGGGGAGGCCCGGAAAGAAGCCGAACGTGAGCTGGCCCGCCTGGGCCGCATGCATCCCTCCTCATCGGAATACACTGTGGCTTCCACCTATCTGGACTGGCTCACGGCTCTTCCCTGGAACGAGGCGTCCGAGGACAACCTGGATATAGCCAAGGCCCGCAAGATCCTGGACGAAGACCATTACGGCCTGGAAAAACCCAAAAAACGGATCATTGAGTACCTGGCCGTGCGCAAACTGAATCCAGAGGGGAAAAGCCCCATCCTCTGCTTTACCGGACCTCCGGGCACGGGAAAGACCTCCCTGGGCATGTCCATTGCCCGCGCCATCGGCCGCAAATTCCACCGCATCGCCCTGGGCGGGGTACGGGACGAGGCGGAAATCCGCGGCCACCGCCGCACCTATGTGGGCGCCCTGCCGGGCCGGATCATCCAGGGACTGCGCCGGGCTGAATCCAATAATCCCGTTTTCATGCTGGATGAAATCGACAAGGTGGGCAGCGATTTTCGGGGCGACCCGTCCTCGGCCCTCCTGGAAGTGCTGGATCCCGAGCAGAACGACAGCTTTACGGATCATTATCTGGACGTGCCCTTTGATCTTTCCAGGGTCATGTTTATCACCACAGCCAATGTGCTGGACACCATTCCGCCGGCCCTGCGCGATCGCATGGAAGTCCTGCGGCTCCACGGCTATACCGAGGATGAAAAGATCAAGATCGCCAATAAATACCTCATTCCGCGCCAGCGAAAGGCTCACGGGCTGACTGCGAAGAATATCACCATCACCCGGGGCGCACTGCGCCTGATCATCACCGGCTATACCCGCGAGGCCGGGCTCCGGAATCTGGAACGCGAAATCGCCTCGGTCTGCCGGGGCGTGGCCGCCGCCGTGGCCGCCGAAGAGACGGTTTTCATCAAGGTCACGAAAGAAAAAATCCCGGACTATCTGGGACCGGTCCAGATCATGAGCGAAACCAGCGCCCGGATCACCTCCCACGGCATCGCCGTGGGCCTGGCCTGGACCCCCGTAGGCGGCGATGTTCTTTATATCGAAGCCACGGCCATGCCGGGCAAGGGAGCGATCCATCTTACCGGCCAGCTCGGGGATGTCATGAAGGAATCCGCCATGGCGGCCCGCAGTTTTATCCGGTCCAATATCAAGAAACTGAAAATTCCCGAGGAATTTTTTGAAAAGAATGATATCCATATCCATGTGCCGGCCGGGGCCATTCCCAAGGACGGGCCGTCTGCAGGGGTCACCATGCTCACGGCTCTTGCCTCGCTGGCAACGGAACGGCCCATGAAAAAACACCTGGCCATGACCGGAGAAATCACCCTGCGGGGCCAGGTACTGCCCGTGGGCGGCATCAAGGAAAAGGTGCTGGCGGCCCATCGTATCGGCATCCGCGAACTGATCCTGCCCAAATGGAATGAAAAGGACATCATTGATATCCCGGAAAAGGTGCGCGACGAACTGACCTTCCATTTTGAGGAAAAAATGACCCGGGTTCTTTCCCTGGCCCTGCAAGGCCCCTGATGCCCGCCCCTGCGGATCGAAACCGCCAGCGGATATGCCGGTTTTTTACGTTTCCTCCGGAAAGGAACAGCCGCCAGATTTTTGACCACAACCCGTCCGATACAGAACGACAGATGCCATGAACATGACCCGGATCTCCCCTGCTTCCCGATATTCTTTTCTCGCCATCGTTGTTTTGCTTTCCGCATGCTCCGCCCCCGCGCCGCCGCCGGTTGTCTCCACCCCTTCCGTTCCGGCGCCGTCCCGGCCGGCCGCTCCGCCGGCGGACTTTTACCATCTTCCCGGCGAGAAACCGCCCAAACCGTATAAAGTGCTGGGAAAATGGTACCAGCCCATGGCCCATGCCAATGGTTTCATGCAGCAGGGCATCGCATCCTGGTATGGAAAGGATTTCCACGGCAAGCGCACCTCCAGCGGTGAAATCTATAATATGCACAACATCAGCGCGGCCCATAAAACCCTGCCCCTGCATACCTGGGTGCGGGTGACGAACCTGGTCAACCGCAAGAGCCTGACATTGCGGATCAATGACCGGGGACCATTTGTGGCGGGGCGGATCATCGACCTGTCCTACGCCGCCGCAAAAAAACTCGGGTTGGCCGGCCCCGGCACTGCGCCCGTGGAAATCATCGCCCTGGGAACCCGTCCGCCGGAAAAAGGAACGGGACACCGGAGCGCGGGGGCGGACACGACCGGGAAGGCCGCCGTGTTTTTGTCGCCATCCCCGTCCCTCATAAAACCGATGGCGGTTTCCGGTCAGCAGTACCGCGTACAGGTGGGGGCTTATATCAAAAAGGAAAACGCGGAGCAGATGGCCCGAAAGCTCAAGGATCACCACGGCGACACCACCATCAGGCCGACTCCGCGCCGCGTGGGCAATGCTTTCTTGTACCGGGTGCTGGTGGGCGAATACGCCTCTCTGGACGAGGCTGAACGCCATGAAGCGCGGCTGCGGAAACAGGGATACGATGGCGCCTTTGCCGTGGCGGACTGAACCGCCTTCCCGGCCGATATAAGCGGAGACGACCGTGTGGGAACGGCGGCGGCAAGAAACGAAATCCCGCCTTTATATTTCAAAAACGACGTGAATATTGAACCGGAGGTCTTGATCCCCGTTCCGGCCGGCGGGCATCGTTCAGACCGGCGGAAACGGGGATCCAGGTCGAACCGGATATTGACCGGACAACCTTGATCATGTGGAATCCATTCAAACCGCGCATCAGGCTCGGCTGGCTGCAGATACAGATCAGCTCCGCCTGCAATGCTTCCTGTTCGTACTGTCCACGAACAGCCTATCGGAAAAACTGGAAAAACCAGTTTTTCCCTCCGGAACTGCTGGAAAATATTCTGCCATTTCTGCATCCCGGGACGTATATCCATCTCCAGGGATGGGGCGAACCCTTTCTGCATCCCCGCCTGTTCGCCATAATCGAAACCATAAAAAAACAGGGATTCAGGGTCGGCACCACCACCAACGGCGCCTTGCTGAACACCGGAAGGATAGAGCATCTGATGGATCTGGGCCTGGACATGCTGGCCTTTTCCATCGCCGGATGTGGCAGCCATGAAAACGACGGCATCCGGAAAGGCGCCAGCCTGCGGCAGGTCATACAGATCATTGAAAAAATACAGGCGCTCAGGGAGTCAAAACAATCCCCTTTTCCCAGAATCCACCTTGCCCAGATGATGTTGCGTTCCAGCCTGGAACATATCAATACATATCCCGCGTTCTGGAAAAATCTCGGCGTGGAACAGGTGGTGCTCAGCTCGCTCTCCCTGGTGACGCGCCCCGAATTCCGGGACGAAGCCCGGCTCGCGGATTCCATGGAAGAATGGGACGAACTGAAATCCGCGCTTTATGAAATGCGGAAAAATAATGGGCTGGGCGATATACTGCGCTTTCATCTGGTTTCCCCGTTCCTGTTTTTCAAAGGGTGCTCGGAAAATATCCACGAATCCGCCGTGGTCGACTGCGATGGGCGTGTTTCTCCCTGCGTCATGGCCAGTCTTCCGGTATCCGGCCCTGTGACTCACTGGTCGTATGGAGCGGCCCATGCGCATTCGAACCTGAGCTGGGGCAGTGTTCGGGAAAATACATTTGATACGATCTGGCGCTACAAAAAATACAGATCATTCAGAAAACAGGAGGAAATGACCGGCCAACAGTGCCATAACTGTCTCAAACGCTGCGTTGAAACCATGGATACGGCCTATCAGCTGGATCCGTCCTCCATGACCTGCCGCTGGCAGGTCATCAAGGAAGCCAATGAAGAAATTCAGGCCGCCCGGCGGATGAAAAAAAGACGCGGAAAAGACCGGGATCCATGATTTTTCATGCGTATCCGCTGTGCCCCGGCAGCCCGTTTTTCGCGTCGCAATCCTTTATTCATCCGCCGGGGGCGTAAATGTCCGCTGCCCCAGTTCGCGGTTGAGCATGAACAGCCCGCCCCCCGCGTCGCCGGTGAGCTTCAGCTCGTCCAGCACCTGCCGCACGCTGGCCTCTTCTTCCACCTGTTCCTCAATGAACCATTGCAGAAATTGATTGGTGGCATGGTCTTTTTCAGTCACCGCCAGATCCGCAAGGCCGTTGATCAGACCGGTCACTTTGATTTCGTGGTTCAGGGCTTCCGTAAAGACTTCCCGGGAAGAGGAAAAATCCGAAGGCGGGGCCTCAATGGCCCGCAGAATTACCCGCCCGTCACGTTCATGCACATAATTATAAAATTTATCCGCATGGAATTTCTCTTCCTCGGCCTGGACTTTCATCCATTTGGCAAATCCGTTCAGTCCCTGGTGTTCGAACCAGGCGCTCATGGAAAGATAGAGATAGGATGAATACAGTTCCTCGTTGATCTGGTCGTTCAGTCGTTGCTCCATTTCCTTGCTCAGCATTTGGCGTTTCCTCCGTATAGGTTATGAAATCGTCCGTGAAAGAAATATGACAAAACCTCCGGATTCCGGCCTTGTATTTCAATTTCAGGGTAAGGATTTACAGCAGCTCAGGCCGGAAACAGAAGGGCGCCCCCGCCTGGCGGCAGGAGCGATTTCAGATGAACATAATCACAGCAGAAAAAAGTACAAGGGGAGGCGCAACCAGGACGGAAGACGGGGAATCAGATCGTCAGTTCAAAGGTATTGGATACGGCCACGCATTCCAGGTCGGCCCCTTTTTCCCGGATGATACGGCGGCAGTCCTGGACAATGGCGTCTATTTCATTATCCGTGCGGTTCTGGTTATGATGAAACAGACCCAGGCGTTTGACGCCGGCGTCCAGGGCCATCTGGAGGGCATCAAGATAACAGGAATGCCCCCACTGGAAGAACCGGGAATATTCTTCCTTCCGGTATTCCGCATCATGGATCAGCAGATCCGCGTCCCTGCAGAATTCGCGATAGGCTTCGCGGGGAAGTCCCTGGGGATGGAGATGCGCGAGTTCATTATCCGTCAGAAAGACGAAGGAACGTCCGTTTTCCGTGAATTTGTATCCGCGCCCGCTATTGGGGTGGCTCAGGGGAATGGCCTGGACATGAACGGGACCGATATGAAATTCTTCTCCGTTCCGGAAATCTTCCATAAACAGGTGCTGGGCATTGGGCTCCTTGTATTCCACGGGGAAATAGGGCGGATTGAACAGGGTGGACAGGATTTCCCTGACAAAGCCGGAATAAGGGCAGCGATAAAAATACAGGCGGTTCTGGCTGTTATAATAGGGCTTGAAAAAAGGGAGGCCCATGATGTGGTCCCAGTGGGAATGGGTGAAGATCAGGTGAAACGCCCTGGCGCCTTCGCGCACCAGCTGATTGCCCAGACGGCGGATGCCTGTGCCCGCGTCCACGATGATGATATGGCCTTCTTCACTGCGGATCTCAATGCAGGTGGTATCGCCTCCATAGCGAATATATTCCGGACCGGAAACAGGAATGGATCCCCTGGCTCCCCAGCAGCGGATATACATGTCAGAATTCCGGAATGATCCGGTCGAAAATGGCGGTGCAGGATCGCATGACCGGCGTTTCCGGCGGCATTTCCACGGTGGGACGACCACTCAGATCGTATTCGTATACCATTTCGTCCACCGCTATGACGCCGCCGATTTCGGGCGGATTGCCTTTGCCGAGGGTCGCCAGTATCCGGGCGAATTCTTCCATGGATGATTTTGAATCGTCTTTTACCTGATTGATGATGAGCCGCGTATCGGTAACGCCGATATTGATTTTCGCGGCAAGTTCGTGAATCCGGACCGCAGCCTGAAGGCCGCGGCGCGAGCCGTCGGAAACCAGCAGAAGAAGATCTGTATTATGGGTGGTCATGCGGCTGATATGCTCCATGCCCGCTTCGTTATCAATCACGATCACCGGGTAATTCCTTGTCAGGCGGTCCATCAGATTGGTAAGGAGGGTATTGGCCGCGCAATAACAGCCCCGGCCTTCCGGCTGCCCCATCACCACAAGATCAAAGCCGTCGTGTTCGCAGATGGCCTGCTCAAGCCGCATGGACATGAACACATCCTTGGTCATGCCGGAGGGAACCTTGCCTTTTTTCATGTCTTCCCTGGCATTTCCCAGGGTATCGGTTACCGTCAGCCCGAGTACTTCGTTCAGGTTGGCGTTGGGGTCGGCATCCACCGCTAAAACGGGAGTGTTGCCCCGGTGGAGAAGATAAGTAATCAGAAGGCCGGCAATAGTGGTTTTTCCCGTTCCACCTTTTCCCGCAAGGGCAATAGAAAAGCTCATACCCCTCTTTTCTCATCAAGATATGATGTTTCATGTCTGTCAATGGACTATAGCATTCTTCCATTGAATATAACAAATAAAATTTCCGAATCGCGGGCGCCGGGGCTATTTTCTTGCATTTTCCCGTCCCGGTGATAAGTTCATGACAGCGTTCCAATCGTTCCAATGGTATGCCGCATATCTCAATCTTCCGCAACCCTTTTGTTTTTCATGAAAAACCCATGTCAAAGGAGATTTCATCATGCTGGAAATGCTGAAAAAAGCAATGTTTACTGGTGTCGGGCTTGCGCTGAAAACCCGCGAGGAGGTCGAGGAAATCGCCAATGACTGGATTCAGCGCCAGAAAATGAGCGAGGAAGACGGTCGTAAATTCATGTCGGATCTGATGGGAAAATACGATGACTCACGAGGTAAAATGGAAGAACGGATCGAAAAAGTGGTGGCGGATTTTCTGTCCAGGGTCAATATCGCCACCCGCGAGGAACTGGATGCGGTAAAAGACGATGTGGCCCTGCTGAAAAAAGCGATGAACGCAAAAGATGCATAATCCCGGCGTCATATTTCTTAAAGAAAACCAGCCGGAAACACATCGGCCGTCCCGGCGGCGGAAACGCTGCTTTTTTATTTCCGGAGGATTCTGGCATGAAACCCGTTATCGCCGTGGTGGGGCGTCCCAATGTGGGGAAATCCACCTTTTTCAATCGGATCACCCGTACGCGGGACGCCCTGGTGGATGACCGGCCGGGCGTGACCCGGGACCGGCTCTATCGGGACGCCCGCTGGGACGATACGGATTTCATCCTCGTGGATACGGGCGGATTCCTGGAGCACGATGACGATATCTTTGCCGTTCATATCCGGGAGCAGATTCATCATGCCGTGACCGATGCCGACGCCGTGCTGCTCATGTTCGACGGAAAAAACGGACTGTCTCCCTTTGACCGGGACATGCACGAGATGCTGCGCAATGTGAAAAAACCGGTTTTCCATATTGTAAATAAAATCGACGGTGTCGAGCAGGAAGTGCATCTTGCGGATTTCTATGAGCTGGGACTCCGGGATCTGTACCCCATTTCCTCCGAACACGGTTACGGGGTCGGGGATCTGATGGACGACCTGGTGGCCGCGCTTCCTCCGGGGGAGGACACGGCGGCGGCAAATCTGATCCGGGTGGCGGTGGTGGGACGCCCCAATGCCGGGAAATCTTCCCTGATCAACCGGATCCTGGGCCAGGACCGCCATGTGGTCAGCCATATCCCCGGCACCACGCGGGATGCCGTGGACAGCACCGTCAGCCATGGCGGGAAACAATACTGCCTGGTGGATACGGCGGGCATTCGCCGAAAGGGGAAGGTGCGGGAAAAACTGGAAAAATTTTCCGTGATCAAGGCCCTGAAAAGCCTGGACCGCTGTGATGTTGCCCTGGTGGTGATGGACGCATCGGAAGGGATTACGGAACAGGATGCCACCATTGCCGGCTATGCGGAATCACGGGGTTGCGGGTGTATCCTGGTATTGAATAAATGGGATCTGGTGGAGAAAGACGCCCATATCATGCGCCGGTTCCAGGACCGCCTTCGTGAGGAAATCCGGTTTCTGGGCTATGCCCCGACGCTTACCATTTCCGCTTTGACCGGCCAGCGGGTCCACCGGATTTTCGGCATGGTGGATGAGGTGTATGCGCAATACGTCCGCCGCATTCCCACCGGTGAAATCAACCGGATCATTTCCCGGGCCACGGAATGGAACGAACCGCCGCTTCATAAAGGCAAGCGGCTGAAATTTTATTATGCCACCCAGGTGGCGGAGAAACCGCCCACGTTTGTGGGGTTTGTCAATTTTCCCGATGCCGTTCATTTTTCCTACCAGCGCTATCTCATCAACCAGATCCGGGAGGCCGCCGGTCTGGACAAAACTCCCCTGCGGCTTCTCCTGCGCCAGCGGACCGGCTATATTGATTTCAGCGGCCGGAAGAAAGCCTCGGGCGGAGACAGACGGCGCCGGAAAAAGCGGAAATAGGAAAAACGGGCCGTCTCAATAAATGTTTACCGCAAGGGTGTGGAGACACAGAGGCGCGGGGAAGGCTTTTAACCGGCGTTCCAGGTGAACCGCCGGTTCAGACAGCGGGCAGATTCAATATTTTTCTCATTTCCCATAAGGCGTTGATGTGGCGGTTCGCCGGCATATCCGGATCTCCATAGGCCACGAACGGAACCCCGGCAGCGGCGGCTGCCTGACTGTCCACCGCTGAATCCCCGATATACACCATTTCGTCCGGCCGCAGGCCGAAATCCGACAGAATACGGCATAGCTGATCTGGGGCCGGCTTGGGGCGGGGTACATCCGTGGATATGAGCACCCGGTCGAACTGGTCCGCCAGGCGGTGGAATTCCAGGAGGCGGTCCATGCTGTCGGAGCGGTTGGTGGCCACGGCCGTGCGACGCCCGCTCTCCCGGATGGCGGACAGAAGTCCCCTGAGATCCGGTTCCATGATCATTTTTTCGAAAAATTCCATGGGCGGCAGGCGGCGGCGGAAGGCGTGGGCCTCCTGGATCAGAATCGTATCCCGGTCCAGTAAACGGGAAATGGACTCTTCCACCGTGTGCATATGGCAATAGGCCAGCTGTTCCGCATTGATCTCCGGACGGCCGAAATGGACCATGACCCGGTTATAGAATAATCGGTTCACTTCCAGGGTATCGAACATGACACCGTCGCAGTCAAACACCACGGCCCGGATATGCTCCGGGCGGATCCGGTTTCTGGTCGTGACGGATCGGGCGGGGGCGGTCATAACAATCTCCGGGGGGGCAGTTTCCGGGCAGGCGGGGAAACAAAAACGCGGCGTTTCGTCCGCCGCGTTTTTTGATCCGCGTCTTCCGATGACCTGGTTCCGCGCCAAAAACCGGGGCGGGACAATGGTCTGGTGGGAAAGAATATCCGGATCGGGCCTACGGGGCTTTTTTGATGATTCCGAATATCGGGATCGTGATGACCGGCTTTCGGTCCAGGGTGGTTTTCACCCGCACCGTGTCCCGATACTGGGCCTTATCCTTCTTCAGATTGTGGACCGTAAGCCGGTAGACGGTCTTCCCGTTTTTTTCCACCGGGGTCATTTCCACCGATACATTTCCTTTTTTGCTCGTTTCAAATCCCGTGACGGTGAAGGGGAAATTCTGTTCAGGGACGATATCCACCGACTGGAACAGGTCTTTTCCCGCCGGTCCGGCCAGCCGGACCCGGCTGGGGGTGACGGTCACCAGCCGGGTCACATTGCCTTTTACCGTCAGGCGCAATTGCTTGTGCGCCGGATCGTTCGTGTAAACAGTGGCGCTCTTGGACAGGGTGCGGCCGCCGATCCCGGCGGTATTTATCTTGAGTTTGACTGTTCCCTCGCCTCCGGGAGGGATGAGCCGGTCGAAACCGACTGCCGAGCAGCCTCAGCCGGTTTTGACCCGACTGATCTTCAAGTCCGCCGTGCCGGTGTTTTTAATGATGAAATCGTGAAAAATATGTTCTCCATCAGGAACCGGTTCAAATTCATACAGGGGGGAGGGGACAACGGCCGCAGGAGTTCCCGCCGCCGCCGGAACCGCAGGCAGAACCAGGACAAGGACGGTCAGAGCAAGTATCATCTGTTTCATCATAAAGATTCCTTTCGGGGATAATATCTTCGGGTCATGAGGCCCGCCGCTGTTATGGCCGCCATGGCCCCCGGCGGCGGATTGCATGACCATATAGCACGTTGCCGGCAGAAAATAAACAGGCAAACCGCCGGGATGTGATATCAATCATGCTGGCAGAGTGCTTCATCGGCATGATCCCGGATCTCCGAACAACACCGTCATTCGTCGGCCTCCCTGGATGAGGGGAACGGTTCGTGCGGGAAAGGGAACCAGGGAAAGCCACTCCCGGTCCGGACAGATCAGGGCCGCCCGCCACCCACCCCAGACGGACGCCAGGCGGCGGCAGATCCGTCCGAACAGATCCCGGCTCCGGGCCGGTGAGCCCATGCGGATGCCATAAGGCGGGTTCAGCACGATCAGGCCGGGAGGTGCGGGGATATCCGCTGGCGTGAACTGGAAAAAATCCCGACGGTTCACTTCGGCATAGGCTTTCAGCCCGGCGGAAAACAGGCTGCGGTTCAGAAGCGAACAGGATTTTTTCGCCCGGTCCGAGGCGTGAATCAACGGGAACGCCGGTTCCGGATGGCGCTGCCGGAGAAATTCACCGCGCAGGTATTCCCATCGTTTTTTCCCGAAAGAGGGCCATTCCATGAACGCGAAGTCCCGGCAGGCGCCAGGAGGTGTTCCGGCGCTGATCAGGCCGGCTTCCAGAGAAAAGGTGCCTGTGCCGCACATGGGATCCACCAGGGTGGCGCCCCGGGTGTATCCGGCGATCATCAGGATGGCGGCGGCCGAGGTCTCCCGGAGCGGGGCCTGGCCGCCGCCGGGTTTCAGTCCGCGTTTGTACAGCGGCTCTCCGCTGCTGTCGATGCTGACGGTGAACCGGTCCTCGACGCCCCGGATGAAGATCCGGTGATGGGGGACGCTTCCGTTATTCTCTCCATTTTGTGACGCTGCGTTATTTCCCAGGATGCGTGCCGCCCGTTCGGCAATGGCCTGTTTATGAAAGAGGCGGGAGCCGGAGGTGGAAACGGAAAACGATAAACGTGCGCCCGGGAAAAGGTATAATTCTTTTGGGATCTCCTTCAAACTTTTTTCCATGGCCGAAAAGGAAGCGGCCCGAAACCGATGGAGCCGCAACAGGACACGGGTTGCCGTTCGAAGACAGAGGTTGGCCATATGGCAGTCCGCGAGGCGGCCCTGGAATGTGACACCTCCGGGCATGGATTCGGCGTCTTGAACGCTGAGAGGCAGCGCACACAGTTCCTGGCGGCACAGATCCTCGAATCCCGGCGGCGTAATGATGAAATATTCCCGCGTGCGTCCGATGAGATGGCGTTTGATCCGTTTTTGCAGGGGCGTTGTGTTCATATGGTCTGGACGGCTCTTTCCCGGCGGTTTCTCTTTGTTCCGGTTTTTTCGGCGGTTCTTTCCGATGCCCGGTCGGCAGGCGCGTCCGGGAAGAAGTGTCGAAAAAGATAACAATTCTCCGCCGGGGTGACAAGCAGCCGCCTGATTTCCGGCGGACCGCCGGGGAGGAGGGCCTTTATATTTTTTTGCATGTTTATTGCATATACATTTCAGAAGGATTGCATATATTCTTTTTGGCATACACAGATAAAAAAGGAAATGCGAATGACTTGTTTCACCAGAAAAAAACATATCCGGATTCTTGATGCCGTGAATCGGCGCATCGCCTGGTGCGTGATATTCCCGGTCTGGGCCATGTTCTGTTTGCCGGCCGCCGTATCCGCCCTGGAATTCCGTCTGGACGCGGTGACGATTTCCGCTTATGACCAATGGCCCGGCGGTCTGAAAATCGAAACGGCGCCGGTCAATACGGGGCCGATGGCCTTTTCTTTGGAACAGGGCCAGTCCGTGGACCTGGAAATCTTCGATATCTGGGTCGCCGAAGGCGAGACCAGGCTGGACGGGGACGATGAAATCCCGCAAGCAATCACGGCAGCCCTGGATATTTTTGTACTGGACGAGACGGCGTCCCTGTCGGTGGACGGGCAGACATGGGCCAAAGCCTATATTGATCGGATATTCACGGACGATGCCGGCAGGATTTTTATTGACATGGATGGGATCGCACATGTGGACTGGGAGAATCCAGTGGAACTGGTATTCGGACCAGAGGGAGACGGTCTTCTCCGCATGACGCTTTCTCCGGCGCGATTCGGCCATGATCCCCTGCCCCAGCACCTGACGCCGGGGCTGGAAGAGGCAGCCCGTATTATCGCCACAATGGAACTGGTCCAGGCACCCGTCCTTTCCGGGCAGGATCCCCCTGGCTCTGAAACGGCTCCCACCCCCGAGCCGGCAACAGTTCTGTTGTTCGGTGCCGGTCTTATTGGACTGGCGGCATGGAGAAGGCGTTTTGGCAGATAGCCCTTGCCGTCATGCCGAGATCCTTTCCCCTTGCCCATCGTGTTTCCGGCAAGGGGATTTTTTGTGCGGCGGGGCAAAAACCGGCATTTTTCCTTATCGTCTTCCCGCGGGCGGATGCCGGCCGCATTCCGGAACGCCGTTTTCGCGGGAAAGGGCGGCGCAGAGGCCCAGGGTATAATTGACCGGGGAATGGTCGGTGAGAAAACCGGGGATCAGGCCAGACAGAGAGGCTGCGGCAGCGGCGAACCGGCTGGTGGGCGATCCCGGATCGGGGGACGTCCGTGGAAAGGGGGACTTCCGGCCGGATGAGGCCTGCGGGGAATCGGTATCTCCTGGCGATAAATGATAGATCTGGCCGGCATGGTGAAAGTCAAAAGGAATCCGGGACGGCGGCATCCGGGGCACCATATCCTGGTGGCAGACAAACTGATGGATGGGAATGGAAGACAGGCGGCGGACAAAGGTTCTGTCGCCTGCCCGCGGAGCGCCGTAAGTGTAGACGGCTGCGGGAGGGCGCCGTGCCGCCGCCAGGATTGCCATGGCGCCTCCCAGGCTGTGGCCGGTGAAAAACAGGGGGACGTCTGTTTTCGGCAGGCATTCGTCCACCATAGGCCAGACACGGTCAAATTCCTTTTTGAACCCGTAATGGACCATGCCGCCCCCGGGCCATTTGGCCTGTATCGCGCTCAAATTGGACAGCCAGTTTTCAAACCGGTCACTGCCGCGAAAGGCAAGGATATACGCCCCGGCTCCACCTTCCGCCGGAACGGCCGCCAGCATGCATTGGGAACTGGAACCGCTGATAAAGCAGATTTCCCGGAATCCGACGCCGGCCAGGAGTTCCGCCCGGCTGGGCGTCAATGCCGCCGTGCCCGCTTCTTCCTCCCCTTTTCGGTACGACAGGCGGCATAATTCGGAAAACCACCAGGCATTTCCGGGAGAAAAATCCACGGCTTCCGGCTGAAAGGGCGGACGGGGGGTGTGTGGTGACAGGACCGGTTGAAACAGATCCCCGGCCGCTCCCGGCCGGGAAAGAGATCTCCAGGAAGAATCATAAGGCATGGGGAAAATGTCCGGTTTTTGATAGCAGGGGGCCTTCTCAATGGCGGCAACGATATCGTACTCTGCCACTCCTTTTCGCTTCAGATTTCGCAGCACCTTTGTGAAACGGACATCCTTTTTTCAAAAATATATTTCACATTCCGGTAAAACAGATCTTCCGCCACTTCGCCCTGAACAAAGGCCATATCTCCGAGTTGTTTTCCGACAGCATCCAATCTTTTGATCACTCTATCCAGCCGCTTATCCGATTCTTTCTGCATCGCATCGGTCTTTAGCTGGGCCTCTTTCAGTTCCGCAATTTGCTCATCGGTCTTTCTCTGCATTGCATCGGTCTTCAGTTGAGAATTTCTCAACCCAGAGCACTCTGATAAACATGGCGTTCAATTCTCACGTCTCCATAAGGTGTCTGATATGTTTTTTCAATTTTAGCTTTTGAAGTCATTTTTTCCCTTCAACTAGTATCGGTGAACCGTCCGTATCAAACCTGAGCAGAGATTCTCCGGTTGCCAGACTGCCGACCTTATTCAATTGCGACTGTATCAGCTCTTCTGATTCCAGCATTGATTTCCCGTAAGGAATTTCCACCTGAACT